>OGVG01000009.1_pt1 | contig 32203 bp, 25 predicted proteins | sample 1575691 | NCBI WGS metagenome assembly OGVG01 (sample SAMN07581545, study PRJEB24739) | freshwater metagenome | reverse complement strand
ATATCAGGTACTAGCGGATTCTCAGGTGCTGCAGGTAGTAATGGTGTAAGTGGTGTAAGTGGATTCTCAGGTGCTGCTGGTAGCGATGGTGCAAGTGGTAATTAATTCTTATCAATCAGCTAAATGATGGAAATCATAAAAAATTTTCAAACATTTTTGAATTTTACTGAAAAAAAATTTTATCTTTGTCACCTTTCATTTTTACTTTTTATTAGATTTATTTCAAACTGCATTGCTTCCTAAGGGGTTATGCAGTTTTTTTATGTAAAAAATCCTAGCTTTTTTTCTTTCTCAGAAAAATTAATCCTCCCAGAATAATTGCACCGCCTATTCCTTGTAAAAAAGTAAAACTTTCTCCGTCTATGATTCCCCAAGCTACCGCTACAATTGGCATTAATAAAGTTACAGTAGACGCAAACAGCGGATTAGAAACACTCATTAATCTATATTGTAACATCATGGCTAGTCCAGTTCCGAAGATAGATAAAGTCGCTACAAATCCCAATCCTATCATGTTTTCTCTTGTAAATGAAAACTCGTGGAAGAAGTTTGAGAAATATAAAGCCAATAAAGATGGTAAAAACAAGACGTAAAAAAATACAAATGAGGACAAGAGTTTTGCAGGAATATGCGTGAGTTTTGCGCCAACTGTAGTCACGCTTACAGCGTACAAGAAAGCTGCAAAAAGTAATAATCCTATATAAAACAAGTGTTCTGTATTATTATCATGTCCCGAATTCATCAATAAAATCACTCCAAAAAAACTGATGACAATTCCCAAAATTTGTCGAGGAGTGGTTTTGGTTTTCCAAAATGCTGCACCTACGATAATCACAAAAAGTGGCATCGTAGAATTGATAATTCCTGCAATACTGCTGCTGACTTTGGTTTCCGCAATAGGGAATAAGAACATGGGAATAAAATTTCCACAAAGTGCTGCAATAATGAGCCATTTTAGATGTGATTTAGGAAATTTTTTGATGTTTAACAAAGCAATCGGCGAGAGTAAAACCCCAGAAATAAGAACTCTAAGCGCTCCTACTTGATACGGATTAAAATGTTCCAGCGATTTTTTTATCAAAATAAAAGAAGAGCCCCAAATCAGAGAGAGCAATACCAATAAAATCCATTTTTCTTTTTCAGGGTTCATGTTTTTTTATTTTTTGGGCGCCAATTTCCTCGTTCCGCTCTCGCTTTTTTAAAATTTGTTAATTTTAAAAAGAGCTCCGCTCAACTCGGGGCGCAATTTCTTTATCAATTTACGTTCTCGTCTGAGAAATTTTGTTTTAAAATTTTCAGAAACTCTCTTTTTGGAATTTCTTTCGCACCTAAAGAGGCTAAATGCACAGTGTAAACTTGGCAATCAATCAACTGATACTGACTTTTATATTTTTCTACAAAATAAATAAAACCCGCTTTGCTTGCATTGCTCACTTTGGCAAACATGCTTTCACCACAGAAGATATTACCTAAATCTATACCATATAAACCTCCTACCAATTCATCATTTTCCCAAACTTCAATGCTTTTAGCTTTTCCATAACGCTGAAGAGTGCTGTAAGATTCTATCATCTCATCGGTTATCCATGTTCCATCTTGTCCTTTTCTTTCAGCGGCTTGACAATTTTTCATCACTTCTTCGAAACATTTGTTTTCGGTAAAAGTAAATTTACCTTCTCGCAGAATTTTCTTCATGGATTTAGAAATTTTCAAATCTTCAGGAAATAATACGAATCTAGGATCGGGACACCACCACAAAATATCGTCTTCAGGATTAAACCACGGGAAAATCCCGTTCTGATAAGCAAACCAGATTCTTTCTGGAGATAAATCTCCGCCCATTGCCAATAAACCTCCTTCAAAATCATACAAAGCAGGGTCTGGAAAAGCAATTTCTTCGGAATCTAGTAGAAACATATCTTATTTTAAAAACGAAATCCCACTTATTAAAGTAGGATTTCAAATGTATAAAATTTCTATTATTTTAGAAAGGTAAATCGTCATCACCTTCGTCTGCGAAAGGATTTTCGTTTGTTGTAGCTGGAGTAGCCGCTGCAGATGGAGCAGCATAAGTAGGTTGAGCACCGTTATCTGCTACTTTTTCTAATCTCCAAGCCGTAATAGAGTTGAAATATTTTACTTCACCTTGTGGGTTAGTCCACTCTCTACCTCTAATATTGATTCCTAATTTTACAGTTTCGCCTTCAGAAACATTATCTAATAAATTAATTTTATCTGATAAAAATTCTATTGAAATAGGCTGAGGATATTGTTCCTGAGTCAATAAAACCATTTCTCTTTTTTGAAAACCGCTTGCAAAAGTCTGGGTATCAAATATTTTCTTAACCGTTCCTTGTAATTCCATATCTATTAATCTTAAAGTTGTAAAAGTAATAAAAACAGAAACAAAAATCTAATTTCTAAGTTTTTTTTTCAAAAAATAAAAATTTTCAAAAAAAAGTTGTGAACATTAGGAAAAAGTTTCTATATTTGCACTCACAAAAAACGAACAAAGTTCTTTAAATACTAGCGGATGTGGTGTAATTGGTAGCCACGCCAGACTTAGGATCTGGTGCCGTGAGGCGTGGGGGTTCGAGTCCCTTCATCCGCACACGAAATAGAAATGCGAAAATAGCTCAGCTGGTAGAGCACAACCTTGCCAAGGTTGGGGTCGCGGGTTCGAATCCCGTTTTTCGCTCTCCATTTTGCCCTGGTGGTGGAACTGGTAGACACGCAGGACTTAAAATCCTGTGTCCGCAAGGACGTACGGGTTCAAGTCCCGTCTGGGGTACATTAAGAAGCCTTCTCATTTGAGAAGGCTTTTTTATTTTTAATATTTTGAAAAATTTATTTTTTCTTAAAAGAATAAAGATAAGGTGCCTTATTAGCAGAACCGCTAAAAAGTTTTTCGTGTCTGTCTAAAATATTTAAACTGAGCATTTTACGCTGAAAGTTATTTCTTCTGAATTTTTCTCCCAAGATGGCTTCATACAGATTTTGCAAATCTTTCATTGTGAATTTTTCTGGTAGCAGGTTGCTTCCTACAATGTCATAATCTAGCGTTTTTCTAAGATGTTCTAAACCTTTTTCGATGATTTCTTTATGGTCAAAAGCCATCTCTGGTAAATCATGTACATCAAACCAAGCGCAAGTTTCATTGAAGGCATCTGGGAAGGTATGAGATAAGGTGTAGTCTATCAATGCATAATAACCTACAGTTACAAATCTTTTATTAATCCAGTGGTCTTTATCTATTTCTATTCCTTTGTTAGCTAATAATTGACGGTGCGGATTGTTTTTTTCGGTTCTGTCTATTCCACCGAATGCATAGAACTGTTGCAAATACACGTCTTCTAAATGAGTTCTTTCATATAAAATTCTGTGTGCAGCATCATCTAGATGTTCATCTTCGAAGATGAAACCTCCAGGAATCGCCCAAAGATTGAGTTCGTGATATTTAAGCAATAAAATTTTTAAAGAATTGTCGTGAAAGCCAAAGATTGCACAGTCTACAGATAATTGATTAATAAAGTTTTTGGTATCAATCAATTCTTGTAGGGTCATCTTATTTTTAGAGTCGTCAAGTTTCATGATCATTTTTATTTATAGACATTCTTTCTTTGATGAAAAAGAAAGAAGAAAGTATCAGTATCAAAATTAAGGGAATTGAAGCAAATAACAAGTAATAATTTGCTAAATTTTTTTGAAAAATATATGCAGTGCTTATAGAGCCTATAGAACCGCCTAAAGAAGTGAACAAAATGATGAAGGAAACCATTCTGCTTATTTTTTTCTCGGGGTAGTTGCCTAGGAACTTAGAGTTTAGCATAGGATAAAGTGGCGCAATAAAAAAACCAATCAGTGGAAAAATAAACATTAATATCTTTATTTTTAAATCGCTTTCTTGCCCTATAAAAAATGCTGAACTGATGAGAATAATACCGGAAATTAAGCTGGTGTAAAAGATTTTCATGGGGCTAAATCTATGAATGAGCTTAGAAGCGATTATTCTCCCTAAAAAGGAGAAGAACGCCAGTAATGCTGAAGATTGTAGCGCAAAAAAAGAAGAAGAATTGAGGGATTTTTTATAAAAAGTGGGAAGCCACGAGTTGAATATTTGTTCAGCAAAAATAATGAGTGATATAATAACCAAAAACAGTAAAGAACTTTTGTTCAGTAAAATTGTAAAGTCGATTTTTGATTTTTTTACGGGAATGGGTTCAGTATTTTTATGAGTGTGGTGATGTCTTATAATTTGTATGCCTGTCCACAACGAAATAAATCCGACCAACCAAAATCCAAATCTCCAAAACTCTTGATAATTACTGCTCAGAATAATTGCAAACTCCATATTTACAATAAATATACCTAGCATAAAAGCAGCCTCCGTTCTACTCATAGTTACAGAAAAATCTTTTTCATTAGATGTAGTGTTTTTAATGATGCTGAAAACACATATTTTACCAATAGAAAACGAAATTCCTATAAGAACAAACCAAATTTTTAAAAACCAAAATTCAGTTAAAAATGGAATACTAAAACTGCAAACTGCGCAAATAAATAATGCAATAGCTAGTGAGAGATAAAAGCTCTTTCTTTTAATAAAGTCAACAAAAAAAACAGAGACTAAAGCCACAGGAATGTCTTTGAAAAATTCTAAAATGCCTAATCCTGTATAGGTGTGCTGAGCATTTTGGGAAAGTTGTAATATGATAATGCTCATAGAATTAAGGAGCATAGAAAAGACTATGAAACTTAACATTAAGTTAACATTAAGCGATTTATTTTTCTTGTTTATTAACATAATGTTAAAAGTTGACGCTATTTTTAGTTAAAATATTTTTGAAAAAATAAGAGGTTTTACTCCTAAAAAGGGATTTTGACCACTCCAAAAGTATCTCAAATAAACGAAAAATTAAAATTATTAAGAAATTATTTTTTTCTTAACTAAATTCATTTAAATTTATTGTCTCAAAATGAGATAAAAAAATATATTATGAACATGAATATTAAAAAAGGGTTAGGACTGATAGCAGTTCTTTATTTTACCTCAAGTTTTCAGGCTCAAATTAAAAGCGATTCTTCAGCTATAAAAGAGAAGAAAATAGATGAGGTGGTTTTGATTGGTTATGGTTCTGTAAAAAAGAAAAATGCAACCAGTGCAATTGAAAACATCAAAGCAGATGTTTTTGAAGACAGACCAATTTATAACGTGACGCAAGCTTTGCAAGGAACTGCGGCGGGTGTAAGTGTAGTGCAAAACTCGGGTAAACCAGGGCAAGCTTTAAATATTAAAATTAGAGGGAATAACTCTATTTCTTCTGGTGTAAATCCATTATACGTAGTAGATGGGATTCAGACTAATGATATTACGGGAGTAAACCCAGATGATATCGTAGATATGACTATTCTGAAAGACGCAACTTCAGCTGCAATTTATGGTATTAATGGTTCTGCGGGAGTTGTAATCATAACAACTAAAAGAGGAAAAGCAAATAAGCCTCAACTGAACTTTAATACTTATTGGGGTATTTCTAAAATTGTTAATAATGTAGATGTATTAAATATAGATCAGTATAAATCTTTAATGGCTGATATTTATGCAAATGGAGGAAATGATTACTTAAGTACAGTAAACGACCCAAGATATGCAGGAATTAGTACAGATTGGAAAAAAGAAGTTTATAGAACAGGAGTTGATCAAAATTATAATGTAAATTATTCTTTCGGGAATGAAAATACTAAGGCCTACACAGCTTTAGGTTACCAAGGAATAGATGGCATAGTTGCTCCTTCTAGATTTGACAGAATGTCTGCAAAAGTTAATTTAGATTCAAAAATAACAAATTGGCTTAAGATAAATGCAAGTTTAAATTACATGCACACCAAGCAAAATAATACTGCAGATAACAGACAAGGAGCAAGAGGAGGTGTTATTTTAGCTGCTTTGACTACTCCTACTTTTATGCCAGCTTATGGGGATCAAATCAACTTTGTTCCAGGAGATCAAGTTGTTTATAATAATGATGGAACTATTAAGGATGGTTATAAACCAGGTCAATTTGCACCAAATCCTTTTACTGCTGGTTGGGAAAACCCAGTCTCTTTCCAATATAGAGATCTAGAAAACACCATTACGCATAGATTTTTATCTAACTTAGGTTTTGAAGTTAATTTGCTTAAAAATTTAGTTTATAAACCAAGTGTTTCTTTTGATTATATTGATAGCGAATATAATTTCTTTAGAGATTCTTATAGATCTTCAGATGGTAGAACTAATCATGGTTTTGGACAACAAGACACTAACAAGTATCAAGATTTAAACATTGAGAACACTTTAAACTATACTTTAAAAACAGGTGCTCACGATTTAGGATTATTAGGAGGTTTTCAAATACATGAGAGAAACACTAAATTAGATAGCTATTGGGGACAAGGTTTCGCAGAAGATGTAAGAGAATTTAATTATGACCTAGCATCAGGAAACAAAACTCCTACTTTTAGAGAAGAAGTTTTAAAAGAATTATCATATTTTGGTAGAGCAGTATACACTTATGATAATAAGTATACTGTAATGGGAGTTTTCCGTTATAACGGAAGTTCTGCATTAGCGCCAGGAAAAAAATGGGGCTTCTTCCCGGGAGTATCAGCATCATGGAACATTTCTAATGAAGACTTCTTAAAAGACAATTCTACAATCTCAGAATTAAAAATTAGAGGAGGTTGGGGTAAAACAGGTAATGCATCAGGTATTCCTCCATATTCACACTTTATTCTACATAGACTTACCAATAACGGACCTGATGGTACTTATAAATTCTACCAATGGGGAAGTGACATAGGCTGGGAAGTTACTACAGATACCAACTTCGGGGTAGATTTAGCTTTTGTGAAAAATAGAATTAAATTAACTGCAGATTTCTATAAAAGAACAACAGATGATTTAATTATGCCAATTGAAATGGGACCTGCTATAGGTAACATATTGAGAAACGTTGGTTCAATGGAAAACAAAGGTGTAGAGTTTACACTTAATACAGTTAATGTTAAAAATGATAATTTTAATTGGAATACTAATTTTAATATTTCATTTAACAAGAGTAAAATTAATGCACTCTATTACATGCCTATCAAGGATGAAGTTCCAATTGAAGGAATTGGTAATAAAATCGTAAGATTTACACAAGGTCAACCTTTAAGTGCATTCTACGGATATAAAATGATTGGTGTAAATCCTCAAGATGGTAAAATAATGTATGCAGATTTAAACGGAGATGGCGAAATCACAGACTCAGGAGATAGAACATTTATTGGTAATCCAAACCCAGATTTTACTTTTGGTTTTACTAATAATTTCACCTATAAAAACTGGTATTTAGACGCATTAATTACAGGTTCAGTAGGAAATGATATTTATAATGCTTCAAGATTTGAATTAGAGTTAATGAATGACTTCAAAAACCAATCTACTGTAGTATTAGATAGATGGACTACTCCAGGACAAATAACCAACGTACCTAAAGCGGGATCTACCGATGTAGATAAAATATCAGACAGATTTGTAGAAGATGGTTCATACATTAAGCTGAAAAGCATAACCTTAGGATATAACTTCCAGAATCCTTTCAAGGGTGTAAGTAAACTGAATGTTTATGTAACAGGGCAAAACTTATACACCATTACAGATTACGCAGGATTTGATCCAGAAGTAAATGCTTTTGCTGGTACAAATGGAGTTTTAGGTATTGACTACGGTACTTATCCACAAGTAAAAACTTTTGTTGTAGGACTAAAAGCTAATTTTTAATCATTATTAATATAAAATATTATGAAACTTAATAAAACCATAAATTATTTAATTTTAGGCGTAGGTATGTCTTTTGGAGCGGTTTCTTGTTCAGATTATTTAGATACAGAGCCGATAACAGACAAAGCGGTTGAATTCAGCGAAGTACCTTTTAAAAAAGCATCAGATGCTGAGGATTTAATGAATACTATCTATAATGATTTAGGTAATGAATATTGGCAGTTAGATTATTTCTTCAATGGAGATGCTCAAACTGATATTGCTTATCAAGGTGGTGATAACCCACAGAATGCTCAGCAATCAGAATACAGAATTCAATCTTCTAATACTAATGTTAGTAGAGACTGGAACTACATTTATGGACGTATCAATAACTGTAATTTAGTTCTAAACTATGTAGATAAAATTCCAGATACATCTCTTACAACTCAAAGAAGAAACGAAATGAAAGCCGAAGCTGCTGTAATGAGAGCGCTTTATTATTTCCATGCGGTACAACTATGGGGAGATATACCATTGGTTACTAAAGCGGTAATTGGAGTAACAGCAGAAAATTTCGAAGAAGTGTATGCACAAGTTTATCCTGCAAGAAAACCAGTGAATGATGTTTATGCTCTTATCATTTCAGATTTAGAAGGTGCTTTAGCTAACCTTCCTGCAAGTTCTAATAAATACAGAGCTTCTAAAGGTGCTGCTTTATCTCTTTTAGCACAAGTGTATGCAACTAAACCAAGTCCAGATTTTAATAAAGTAGTTACCTATACAGATCAATTAATGACACAAGGGTACAGTCTTTTACCAACTTATGACCATTTGTTTGATTCTGAACACGAAGCAAATGCAGAATCTATTTTCGAAATTAATGGAAATGGAAGCAGTGTTTGGTGGTGGGGAACTTTCATGTTCATCGGAACAGACTGGAAAAAATTCAATACTCCATCTAATGATTTAATTAAATCTTTTGATGCTCAAGGAGATGCAATCAGAAAAGCTTCTACAGTTAAGTTTGAACCAGTAGGTTGGTCAGATAAATATTGGAGCAGCTCTAGCTATCCATTTGCTTGGAAACAAAGAGAGCAAAGCGGAAACCAAAATGTTTACATCTTTAGATATGCAGATTTACTTCTTCTAAGAGCTGAAGCTAAAGTAAGATTAGGAGATTACACAGGTGCTGCAGCTTTAGTAAACCAAGTAAGAGCAAGAGTTAATTTAGCTCCTATCACAATTACTGGTGCAACTGATGGTATCAACAAAGTACTAGAAGAAAGAAAACTAGAATTAGCATTCGAAGGACAACGTTGGTTTGACCTTAAGAGAACAGGAAAAGCTATTGAAATTATTAAAAACAGAAAAGATGCTAGTGGAAATCCTCTAAGTTATGCTGCTAACATTACAGAACAAAAATTACTTTGGCCTATTCCTCAATCTCAGATTGATAATAATCCTAATTTAACTCAAAACGCTGGTTATTAATCTTATATCAAATTAGAATTTATATAACCTTATTCTAAAAAAATTGCTGCGCATATTATCGTGCAGCAGTTTTTTTGAATATCAAAAATAAATGTTATGGTTCTAAAAAAAATTATCCCCGCCTTAGTTTTAGGCTCTATGGCTTCTCTTATCTCATGTAATTCTTTTACAAAAATAGAAGCTCCACAAACAATAGAATATTGGCAAACTAATGCTGATGAAACTTTAAAACTTCAAAAACAAAACAATCTTGTTTTTGATAATTCACAAAATAATTTCCAAAACATTCTCATCAATCCTTCAGAAAAATTCCAAACTGTAGATGGTTTTGGGTATACTCTTACCGGAGGAAGCGTAGAAGTAATCAATCAATTATCGCCAGCGAAGAAAAAAGAACTTCTTCAAGATATTTTCGGAAAATCAGAACAATCCATAGGTGTAAGTTATCTTAGATTAAGCATTGGTGCATCAGATCTTAACAGTTCTGTCTTTTCTTATGATGATGTTCCCGCAGGTCAAACAGACGAAGACCTGAGCGAATTCAGCTTAGCAAAAGACCAACCAGTGATTGATATGTTAAAAGAAATTTTAGCCATTAATCCAGATATTAAAATCATTGGCGCACCTTGGTCACCACCAGTTTGGATGAAGGACAACGGAAATAGCATAGGAGGAAGCCTGAAAACAGAATACTATCAAGTTTATGCAGAATATTTCGTGAAATATATTCAGGAAATGAAGAAAAATGGAATCACCATTGATGCCATTACTCCTCAAAACGAACCATTGCATCCTAGGAATAATCCTAGTATGTATATGACTGCAGAACAGCAAAGAGATTTTATTAAAAACAATTTAGGTCCTGTTTTTAGAGCAGCCAATATTGCTACAAAAATAGTATTGTATGACCATAATTGCGATAAACCAGAGTATCCTATTACCATTCTGCAAGATCCAGAAGCGGCACAATACGTAGACGGATCAGCGTTTCACCTTTATGCAGGAGATGTTTCAGCTCTTGGTGTTGTAAAGAACGCTTTTCCAAATAAAAATCTGTATTTCACAGAACAATGGACGGGTTCTACAGGAACTTTTGCAGGAGATTTTATTTGGCACACCAAAAATGTAATCATAGGAACGATGAGAAATTGGAGCAAAATTGCATTAGAATGGAATTTAGCAAATGACGCACAATTCCAACCTTTTACTCCAGGAGGTTGTACTCAATGTAAAGGAGCAATCACTATCAATTCCTCTGATTCTTACACTAAAAATGTAGCGTATTACATCATAGCTCACGCTTCTAAATTTGTACCTCAAAATTCACAAAGAATAGGTTCTACACAAGTAGGAAATTTAAGTACAGTAGCTTTTAGAACACCAGAAGGCAAAATAGCTTTAATTGTTTTAAACGAAGGAGCAGAAGTTGAAAATTTTAATATTACCTTTGATGGTAAATCTGTAGCAACTTCATTACCATCTAATTCAGTGGCTACCTACACTTTTTAAAAATAAAATTTATGAAAAAAATACTTCTTTCATTAGTTTTAGCAGGATTGGGAATAACTATTTCTGCGCAGAAATCAATCGACCAAAAAGTTACAGAGCTGATGGCGAAAATGACTTTGGAAGAAAAAATAGGACAGCTTAATCAATACAATGATGATATTACAGCAACTGGTCCTATTACGAAAGATGCAGACAAAGCTGGTCAAGTTCGTGCAGGGAAACTAGGCTCTATTCTAAACGCTATCGGTGCTAAAAATACGAAGAACTGGCAAGACCAAGCCATGCAATCTCGTCTTAAAATTCCTTTACTTTTTGGGCAAGATGTTATTCATGGTTTTAGAACTACTTTTCCTATTCCATTAGGCGAAACCGCTACTTGGGATATGAATTTAATTGAGAAATCTGCTAGAATTGCAGCCACGGAAGCTTCAGCTTATGGAATTCACTGGACTTTTGCACCAATGGTAGATATAGGAAGAGATCCAAGATGGGGACGTGTAATGGAAGGAGCAGGTGAAGACACCTATTTAGGAACATTAGTAGGAAAAGCTAGAGTGAAAGGTTTTCAAGGAAATGGCTTAGGAAATAAAGATGCAGTAATGGCTTGTGCTAAACATTTTGCTGCTTATGGAGCTGCTGTTGGCGGAAGAGATTACAATTCTGTAGATATGAGCCTTAGACAGTTGCACGAAACGTATTTGCCACCTTTCAAAGCGGTGTCTGATATAGGAGCAGCTACTTTTATGAATTCTTTTAATGATATCAACGGAATTCCTGCCACTGGTAATAAATACATCCAAAGAGACTTATTAAAAGGCGCTTGGAATTTTCAAGGGTTTGTGGTTTCTGACTGGGGAAGTATTGGCGAAATGATTCCTCACGGTTTTGCTAAAGACAATAAAGATGCTGCTCTGAAAGCAATTATTGCGGGAAGTGATATGGATATGGAAAGTCGTTCTTACACTAATCATTTAGCAGAATTGGTAAAAGAAGGGAAAGTAGATATTCAGTTAGTAGATGATGCGGTTCGCAGAATTTTGACTAAAAAATATGAGCTTGGACTTTTTGATGACCCTTATCGTTTCATCAATGAAAAGAGAGAAAAAGAACAAGCCAATAATCCAGAACACAGAAAATTTGCAAGAGAAATTGGTTCAAAAAGTATTGTTTTACTAAAAAATGAAAATCAATTATTACCACTTTCTCCTACCACTAAAAAAGTGGCCATTATTGGTCCCTTTGCGAAAGCTACAGTAGAAAATCACGGCTTCTGGTCTATCGCTTTTCCAGATGATAGCCAAAGAATTGTCACTCAATTTGATGGAATTAAAGCTCAATTGGATAAAAATTCAGAATTGCTTTATGCGAAAGGATGTAACGCAAATGACAATGATAAATCTCTATTTGCAGAAGCGGTAGAAACAGCCAAGAAAGCAGACGTAGTGATTATGACTTTAGGCGAAGGTCACGCAATGAGTGGCGAAGCAAAAAGCAGAAGCAACATCCATTTTTCTGGAGTTCAGGAAGATTTATTGAAAGAAATTGCCAAAACAGGAAAACCAATTATTTTAATGATTAATGCCGGTCGTCCTTTGGTTTTTGATTGGGCTTCAGAAAACATTCCTACCATTGTTTACACTTGGTGGTTAGGTACAGAAGCTGGAAACTCTATTGCAGATGTACTTTTCGGAAAAATAAATCCAGGCGGTAAATTGCCGATGACTTTTCCTAGAACTGAAGGTCAAATTCCTATCTATTACAATCATTACAATACAGGAAGACCTGCTAAAAATAATACAGACAGAAACTACGTTTCGGCGTATATCGACTTAGATAATGACCCAGCTTATCCATTCGGATTTGGCTTGAGTTATACTACATTTCAATATTCTGACGTAAACGTAAGTGCTACTCAACTGAAAGGTAATCAAACTTTGACGGCTTCAGTTACGCTTACCAATTCAGGAAATTATGACGGAGAAGAGGTGGTTCAGTTGTACATCAGAGATTTAGTAGGAAAAGTAGTTCGTCCTGTAAAAGAACTGAAAGGTTTTCAAAAAATATTCTTGAAAAAAGGAGAAAGTAAAACCGTTTCTTTTAACATTACACCAGAAGATTTAAAATTCTATGATGATGAACTGAATTTCGATTGGGAATCAGGAGAATTTGACATCATGATAGGAACCAATTCTGCTCAGGTACAAACCAAAAGAGTAAATTGGGAAAAATAACATCCTTAAAAAATTAACCTTATAAGAAATAAATCTTAAAGGGAATTAAAATGAAAAAATCAATCAGCGTATTCTTATTATTGACCATCCAATTATTGATGGCAAATGTTTCTTTACCATATATTTTCTCAGATAATATGGTGTTGCAGAGAAATTCTAAAATTCCAGTTTGGGGTTTTGCATCACCTCATGAAAAAGTGTCGGTAAGTTTTAAAAATCAAACCAAATCCACTGTTGCTGACCAAAATGGCAATTGGAAAGTAAATTTAGACCAAGAAAAAGAAGGTGGACCTTTTACATTGACAATTAAAGGAAATAATGAAATTATTTTCAAAAATGTTTTGATAGGAGATGTTTGGTTATGTAGTGGACAAAGCAATATGGAGTGGGCGCTTTCGTCTTCTGAAGGTTATAAAGAGGAACTGAATCAAAAAGAGTTCCCGCTCATTAGACATATTAAAATTGAGAGAAAAATAAATTCTTTACCTCAAAATAACCTTGCGAAAACAGAATGGAACGTTGCGAATGCTTCCACTATAGGAGATTTTTCTGCAGTAGCCTATTTTTTTGCTAAAAAAATGTATCACGAGAGACAAGTTCCTATCGGAATCATTAATTCTTCTTGGGGCGGAACTGTAATCGAAGCGTGGATTCCTAAAAATGCATTCGAGCAATCGCCTTATTTCAAAGAAATGATTGCCAATATGCCACAAATAGACATAGAAAGTCTTCAACAAAAAAATTTCGAGGCTAAAACTGCTTTTTTTGAGAAAAAATTGAATGCTAAAATTGCAGATTTTAATCAAGAACAATTCTTGAGTGCAGATTATAACGCTTCTGCTTTAAAAGATTTATATGTTCCAAAAGCTTGGGAACAACAAGGTTTCGAAGGTTTAGACGGAGTGGCTTGGGTTAGAAAAACCATTGTTCTATCAGACGAAGACCTTGCCGGAAATGCAGTGCTGTATTTAGGGAAAATTGATGACGAAGACCTTACTTATTTTAATGGAAAATTAGTGGGACAAATGAAGCAATGGTCAGATGATAGAATTTATACCATTCCGAAAGAAATTTTAAAAAAAGGAGAGAATATTATTGCAGTAAAGGTTAATGACACTGGTGGTGGCGGTGGTTTGTGGAGTAATGATGATGAGGTGAAATTAGTCACCTCTCAAAAAAGTATTCCATTGGCAGGAAATTGGAAATTTGCTGTAGAAAAAATTTATGCAGCCATCAATCAAAATGAATTTCCTTCTTTGATTTACAATGCCATGATTCACCCGATTGAAGATTTTAGAATTTCTGGAATGCTTTGGTACCAAGGAGAATCAAATGCAGAGAGAGCTTATGAATATAACCAAAGTTTCCCACTATTGATTAACAGTTGGAGACAGAAATTTGGAGAAAACTTACCTTTTTATTTCGTTCAATTAGCCACTTTTAATACTAAAGGCGACAGTAATGAAGGTTGCGATTGGTGTGAAGTACGAGATGCTCAACTGAATACTACCAAAATGAAAAACACTGGAATGGTAGTAACTACCGACGTTGGAAATCCGAATGATATTCACCCAAGAAATAAAAAAACAGTAGGAGAACGATTGGCTAATTTAGCATTGAATAATGGACTGAAAAGCCCAATTTATCAAAAATCAACGGTAAAAGGAAATAAAATTACCATTAGTTTCAATACGAAGGAAAAATTAGTTTCTAAAAATAATGAAATCTTAAAAGGTTTTGAAATTGCAGGAAATGACCAAAAATTCTATCCAGCAAAAGCAGAAATTAAGAAAAATAAAATTGTAGTTACATGCGAAAAGGTTAGTAATCCCGTTGCTGTAAGATATGGCTGGAAAGGAGATGACTCAGAAATTAATCTTTTCACCGAAAAAGGATTGCCTATAGCGCCTTTTAGAACAGATTCTTTTAAACTTTCTACAGAAAACAAAAAATATCAGTTTGAGTTAAAATAAATTTCATCAAGAATTAAAAATATGAAAACAAAAAACATTTCTACCATTTTGTTTATACTTTTTGCATCGTTTTTATTCTCCCAAACCATTGATGTGATGAGTTTTAACATCAGATTAGCAAGCGTAGATGATGGTGAAAATCACTGGAACATCAGAAAAGATAAAGTAAAAGACCTTATTTCTTATTACGAAGCAGATTTTGTAGGACTACAAGAAGCGCAGAAACCTCAGATTGATTATTTATTAGATAACAACTCTGCCTATAGTTTTTTAGGAAGACCGAGAACAGATGAAGCCAATGCTGAATTTTCATGTATTTTTTATCTAAAAAATAAATATAAAGTTCTGGAACAAAATACATTTTGGCTTTCAGAAAATCCTGAAAAATCAGGGAAATCTTGGGACGCAGCGTATCCTAGAATCGTTACGTATGCTCTTTTTGAAAATATAAAAACCAAAAAGAAAGTTTGGGTACTTAATACGCATTTTGATCATGTAGGTGTAATTGCGAGACAGAAATCTGCAGAAATTATTCTAGAAAAAATTAAAACTTTGCAGAAGAAAAGAAATGTTCCTGTAGTTCTTACGGGTGATTTTAATTCAGTAGAAAGTGATTCATGGATGAAACCGCTTTTTGAAAATTTACAAGAAGCAAGAATCAATAGTGTTACAAAACCTTACGCCGAAAAAGCAACTTGGAATGGTTTTAAATTCAATGAAAAACCTACAGAGCAGATAGATTTTATTTTTAGTTCAAAAAACAATACGAAAGTTTTAAAATACAGAACGATTACAGACTTTTATGACTATAAATATCCGTCTGATCATTTTCCTATAGTAGCAAAAATACAATTGAAATAGGTTATGAAAAATTATAAATTTTTACTCATAATTTCCTTTTTTTCATTTCTTTTTTTTAGTTGTGGCGGCAGCAGTTCAGGTTCTTCAGAGCCAGTTGTAACTACGCCTACTAATTTAGTAATTAATAAAGTAGTGGTAGGTTCTTCTGCTACTATGCCAAATGGTGATGGAACAGGTGTGGTAAATTTTACCGCTTCTGCAAACAATGCCAAAGAATATAAAATGTCAGTAGACGGAGAAATTCTTACCTCTACCACAGGTAACTTCACTTATACATTTAAGCAATCTGGGACTAATGAACATACCGTTTATGTTTCGGCATATAATGGAGATAAATCTATTTCTGGTAGCACAAAAGTAACGGTGTATGTCATTCCAAAAGCAGTTTTTTTTGATGAATTTAATGTTGATGGAGCGCCAGATTCTTCTAAATGGGGCTATGATTTAGGAAACAGTAATGGTTGGGGAAATAATGAGGCGCAATATTATACCAATAGAACTCAAAATGCCGTAGTAAGTAACGGAACTCTTAAAATTAACTTAATTAAAGAGGCATACCAAGGATATAATTATACTTCAGCAAGACTTCTTTCTAAAGGAAAATATTCTATGAAATACGGAAAAGTAGAAATTAGAGCTAAAATTCCATCTGGTGGCGGAACTTGGCCTGCACTTTGGATGTTAGGTGACAATATCGATTCTGTAGGTTGGCCTGCTTGTGGTGAGATAGATATTATGGAACACGTAGGAAACCAATTAAATAGAATTTTTGGAACCCTTCATTACCCAGGTCGTTCTGGTGGAAATGCAGATGGAGCAAGCGTAATGATTTCTAATGCAACTACAGAATTCCACATTTACAGTATGGAATGGAATGCGAGTACCATAAAAATTTATGTAGATAATCAATTGTTCTTTACTTATAATAATAGTGCAAATTCACCATTTAATCAGAATTTCTTCTTCATTATGAATGTAGCAATGGGAGGTAATTTTGGGGGAACCATAGATCCGAATGTGACTAACGCAACTATGGAAGTAGATTACATTAGAGTATATCAATAAAAATTTAAATTTATGTTTTTAAAAAAATCATATCTATTCATTTGGGCGATTGCCAGTATGATTGCAATGGCGTATTGCTCTAGAAGTACTTCGTCACCTACGCCAGAACCGCCCAAACCTACTCCTACCAATGATGTAGAAGTATGGCTTACTAAAGGAGATCAGTCTGTAAAACTTCAGAAACAAAATACTATTCTTGGTTTTACTACTAACTCTAATTCTTATCAAAATATTCAGATAGACGAAAGCCAAACTTATCAAACAGTTGACGGATTTGGTTATACTTTAACAGGAGGTAGTGTAGAAGTTATTAATAGTCTTACTGCTACTAGAAAACAAGAACTCTTACAAGAACTCTTTAGCAGTAACGCTAATTCTATTTCTATAAACTATCTTAGATTAAGTATAGGTGCTTCTGATCTTAATAGCAGCGTATTTTCTTACAATGATCTTCCTGCAGGAGAAACAGATCCTACGTTGTCAAAATTCAGTTTAGAAAAAGACCGTCCTTTAATTGATATGTTAAAACAAATTCTTGCCATAAATCCTAATATTAAAATTATGGCAACTCCTTGGTCTGCTCCACTTTGGATGAAAGATAACGGAAGTTCTGTAGGAGGAAGCCTAAAAGAAGAATATTTCGGTGTATATGCACAATATTTTGTGAAATACATCACCGCTATGAAAAATGAAGGCATTACCATAGATGCCATTACACCCCAAAACGAACCTTTACATGGTGGTAATAATCCTAGTATGGTAATGACTGCTGAAAAGCAAGCAGAGTTTATAAGAAAACATCTAGGACCAGCTTTTAAAACTGCTAATATTTCTACTAAAATTGTAGCATTTGACCATAACTGTGATACACCATATTATCCAATTGCTGTTTTGTCAGATAAAGAAGCAAATCCATATATTGATGGAACCGCTTTTCACTTATATGGCGGTTTTATTACAGCTCTTGGAGATATAAAAGCTACTTTCCCTACTAAAAATATATATTTTACAGAACAGTGGACTTCTTCTACTGGTGATTTTGGAGGTGATTTGAAATGGCACCTGAAAAATGTAATTATAGGTTCCATGAGAAACTGGAGTAAAATTGCTTTAGAATGGAATTTAGCCAATAATTCTCAGTTTAAACCTCACACAGAAGGTGGTTGTACCATGTGTAAAGGTGCAATTACCATAAATTCTTCAGAAAACTTCGAAAGAAACGTAGGCTATTATATCATTGCTCATGCTTCTAAGTTTGTTCCACAGAATTCTGTAAGAATTGCAAGCTCTCAATCAGGGAATCTCAATAACGTAGCTTTCAAAAGAGCCGATGGTAAAATTGTTTTGATTGTAGAAAATGATGGAGGCGCACCAGAAACATTCAATATTAAAATTAATGGAAAAATTGCAACTACATCTTTAGATGCAGGAGCAGTAGCTACCTATATTTTCTAATTTTTTTAAAAATAAAAAAATGAAAAGGAATGCAGTAATAATCATGTCTTTCTTGGCATTTAGTGTAGGTTTTGCACAGCAAAAGAAAACACTCAAAGACGTTTCGATATATACTACTGCCAAAAACCAAACTGAAAAGTTTGTACCCGGTAAAGGCAGTTTTCAGAATTTTCCTCAACCGAAGGAAACAGATATTTGCGTTTTTGTAGACCCTGATTTTAAGTACCAAAAAATCACAGGAATTGGCGGAGCAATTACAGATGCTTCTGCAGAAACCTTTTATAAATTGCCTCAAGACAAGCAAAAAGAATTTTTAGAAGCCTATTTTGGCAAAAATGGTTTACAGTATAACTTGATTAGAACCAGCATGAATTCTAGTGATTTCAGCAGCGGAAGTTATACCTATGTAGAAGAAAATGACAAGACGCTTAAAACCTTTAATATCCAACATGATGAGCAATATAAAATTCCGATGATTAAGGAGGCTCAAAAAATGATTGGTAAAAATTTCAAATTTTATTTCAGTCCGTGGTCTCCACCAGCTTGGATGAAAGATAACAATAATATGTTGAGAGGCGGTAAACTGAAAAAAGAATACTATCAGCCTTGGGCAAATTATTACATTAAATTCATCAAAGAATATGAAAAAAGAGGAATTCCAGTTTGGGGACTTTCTGTACAAAACGAACCTATGGCTACTCAGACTTGGGAATCTTGTATCTATACCGCCGAAGAAGAAGCAGAATTTTTAGGAAAATATCTAGGGCCTACCCTTTGGAAAAACGGCTACAAAAATAAAGAAGTCATCATTTGGGATCATAACAGAGATTTGTTATACCAAAGAGCTACCACTACATTAAGTGATCCTTTGGCGAATAAATACGCTACAGGAATAGGTTTCCACTGGTACGAAACATGGACAAAATCTCAACCGCTTTTCGAAAATGTAGAAGAAACCGCAAAAGCCTTTCCTAATAAGTTTCTCATCTTCACCGAAGGTTGTGTAGAAAAATTTAAATTCGAGGAAATCTACGATTGGAGATTAGGTGAAATTTATGGTAAAAACATGATTAATGATTTTAACAACGGAATTTCTGCTTGGACAGATTGGAACATTCTCTTAGATGAAAATGGAGGCCCAAATCATGTAGGCAATTTCTGTTTCGCACCGATTATCGCAGACACCAGAACTGGAGAATTACATTACACCGCAGAATATTATTACATAGGACATATTTCTAAATATGTACAAATGAACGCAAGAAGACTAGGAACCGTTACCAATAGAGATTTTCTAATTTCTACTTCATTTATGAATCCGAACGGACAAATGGTAGTAGTGGTGATGAATTCTTCTGACCAAGAAACCCAATACAATCTTTGGATAGAGGGTCAGTCAGTCAGCGTAAAATCACCCGCAAATTCTATACAAACTATAGTTTTTTGATTCGTTTTTCAGACCAAGGCGCATCCTAGGATGCGCCTTTTTTATTTATTTTGTATTTTTATTGGCTCAAAATATTTTTCAGATGAAGAAAGAAGAAGTTTCTCAGTTCTATGACCAGTTCTCCGAAAGACAAATAAAAATAGGAGTTAATGAAAGATTGATTTTTTTGTTTAAACATCTTAAAAAATTAGGACTTACTAAAAAATCTAAAATTTTAGAACTGGGTTGTGGAGTGGGAGCTTTTACCTATTTACTTTCTAAAAAAGTAGAAAAAGGTTATATAGAAGCAGTAGATTTAAGCGAAAAAAGTATAGAAAACGCACAAAAAAATATCCAAAAAAATAACGTTCAACTTTTTGTAGGAGACGTGGTGCATTATCAGCCCCAAGAATCTGATTTTGATTTCATCACACTGTTAGATGTTATAGAGCATATTCCAATAGAAGAGCATTTTAATTTGTTTAAAAAAATCAGCACTTATATTTCAGAAAAATCTCTTTTACTCATCAATATTCCAAATCCAGAATACATTAAATATCTTCATCAGCATCAGCCAGAATCACTACAAGTGATAGACCAACCCATCGAATTGCCAACATTAGCAGAAAACCTAGATAAAAATAATCTAGAGATGGTTTTCTTTCAGAAATATGGAATTTGGGAGCAAGAAGATTATCATCTTTTTGTAGTGAGAAAAAAAAGAGAATTTAAACTTCGTCATCTTGCTGATGAAAGAACATTAACCCAGAAAATCACTAAAAAACTTCGTCAGAAATTAGACTTCATAAAATTTTCTTAACAATCAGGATTACTCATCCACAAATTCAATTTTTTTAGAAATTAAACACTATTTTTGGAGTTTCAATTATAGAAATGTCAGATATTATTCAACTTTTACCAGATCATGTTGCCAATCAGATTGCTGCAGGAGAAGTAGTGCAAAGACCTGCTTCTATTGTTAAGGAATTGCTAGAAAACGCCATAGATGCTGGTGCTACTAAAATAGAATTGATTGTAGAAGAAGCGGGCAGAAATCTCATAAAAGTAGCAGATAATGGAAGCGGAATGTCTGAAACCGATGCGAGAATGGCGTTCGAAAGACACGCTACTTCTAAAATTAGAACTACAGAAGATATTTTTCATATCGCTACCAAAGGTTTTCGTGGTGAAGCATTGGCTTCTATTGCTGCGGTGGCTCAGGTAGAACTCAAAACCAAAAAACAAGACGCAGAAATAGGAACCGTTATCTACATTGAAGGCGGAGAATTACAATTTCAGGAGCCGGCACAAACCACAGAAGGTGCTGTGTTTTCAGTGAAAAATCTGTTTTTTAATGTTCCAGCACGTAGAAAATTTCTGAAATCTAACAATATAGAATTCAGACATATCATAGATGAATTCCAAAGAGTAGCTTTGGCTCACGAAAATTTAGAGTTTTCGCTCTATCATAATGATGAGGTGATTTTTAACCTTAGAAAAGGAAGCCAAATGCAGAGAATTGTAGATATTTTCGGTAGAAAATTGCATCCACTTTTGGTTCCTATCAAAGAAGATTTAGGTTGGGTAAAACTCAATGGTTTCGTAGGAAAACCAGAAGCAGCGAAAAAATCTAGAGGCGAACAGTTTTTCTTTGTCAATGGAAGATATTTTAGAAGTCCGTACTTAAATAGAGCGGTTCAGGAAGCTTTTGAAGGACTGTTGCAAAGCAATTACAGCCCGAGTTTTTTCTTGTATTTGGAACTTGACCCAGAAAAAATAGATGTCAACATACATCCGCAAAAAACAGAGGTGAAATTCGAAGATGAGAACCTCATTTTTGCATTGATTCGTTCTACGATTAAAAAATCTTTGGGAATTTATAATGTTGCGCCAAGTTTAGATTTTGAGCGAAATGAACAAATGGATTCATTTTTTCCGCCAAAAGTAGATGCTGCGAAAAGTTATCACGCTCCAGGAATTCATATCGACAGAAATTTTAATCCGTTTAAAGACCAAATACCTTCTAAAATCAATGATACAGCTATGGTAAATCTTACCGAAATGTATCAACAAGAATCATCAGCTTTGCCATCTAAAATTAACCTTTTTGATGAAGAAGATGAGGATTTAGAAGAAGATTTACTTAGATTACCAAATGGATATTGGCTTTTTAACAAAGACCACAGAACGTTGATGCTCGATTTGGGAAGAATTCACCAAATTGTCTTAGCCGAAAACCGTAAAAATGTTTCTAAAAGTAAGAAAAGTCAAAGTTTGCTGTTTTCTTTAGAGTATCATTTAAATGAAATTGAGAAAAATAAGTTTCGTTCGATAAAAAAATACTTGCCGGATTTAGGTTTCGATATTGTTTTGGCGCAAGATAATGTGCTGAGAATAAATGCAGTGCCTGAAGATGTGAAAGAATCTCAAGTGATTAAATTTTTAGAAAATCTCTTCGAAATTTTAGAATACAAAACCGAAGAAGAATTTTTAGAAAATTATAACAATCAGTGGATTAGAACCAATGCGAAATCTAAGTTTGATTTTCTGTATAAAGCTGAAGTGGAACAAATTTTGAAGGATTTCATTAAGTTAGGTTTTCCAGAGTTTACACCAAACGGAAACAGAACCTTTGTAGAAGTACCTACAGAAGAATTAAAAAATAAATTTTAACACACCAAAACAATATGTTTCAAAATATAACACCCATCACCAAAAATATTATCATCCTGAATGTGATTGTTTTCATTCTAGCGATGCTTATTCCGCAATTGAATACTTATTTAGCGGCATATTATCCAACTTCACCGAATTTTAAATCTTGGCAAATCATCACACACATGTTTGTGCATGGAGGTTTTATGCACATTGCTTTTAATATGCTTACTTTTGCGAGTTTTGGGCCAGTTTTAGAGAGATTTTTAGGAGAAAAAAAATTCCTGATTTTATATTTTATTTCTGGGTTAGGTGCTCTATTTTTAAATTTAGCGTGGGAAACTTATCAGCTAAATTTTATCATTAATGAGTTAAACTTACAAAACGCAAATATTCCATTATTAAGTAGTGAGGCTGATATTATCAAAAATAATTTATCAACATATGAAATTAACTTGTTGTTTCAACAAAGAGATATTGAGTCAATTTATAAGCAAGCAATGATTTCAAGGATGGTTGGAGCTTCTGGAGCTCTATTTGGAGTAGTTGCAGCATTTGCTTTACTATATCCAAATGCAGAAATGTATATAATGTTTATACCATTTCCAATAAAAGCAAAAGTTTTATTCCCAATAGTAATTGTAGGATCGATGTATCTAGGTTTTTCTGGAAGTGGAGGAAACATTGCGCATTTTGCTCATATTGGAGGAGCTTTAGTAGGGTATATTTTGATAAAAATTTGGGGTAGAAATAGATATAGAATTAATTAATCAGTGGTGATTTTTAGAAGTATTTTTACCGTTGCTCATGTAGTAATTGTGTTGCTTTTAGGAGCAACCATGCTTAATGCTTATATCCCACCAAAAGTATTTTCTTTACTCAATTTATTATCGTTGGCATTTCCTTTTTTAATGATTGCCAATCTGTTACTCTGTTTTTTCTGGATTTTTTCTTGGCGAAAAAGAGCCTTCGTTTTTTTGCTGATTTCCACATTGTTTTTAACACCTGTAAGAAGATGGATTAATTATTCTGAGCCAAAAAGTGAGAAGGCAGATTTTAAAGTTCTTACCTTTAATAATAAGTATAATGATTATGGTTTAGAAGAAGTAAAAAATTATATTAAATCTTTTAATGCTGATGTAATATTTTTACAAGAATCAGGTTATTCAGGCTTAGGAAATTCTGATTTTGAGGAAATGAAATATTCACTTCATAATAGAAGAATTAGTTTTTATTCAAAATATCAAATTGTAGAACAAGACACCATTCCACTAATAGATAAAGGGAAATCTGTATATGCAGATGTAATAATAAAAGGAAAAAGAATACGCTTCATAAATGTTTATTTAGAGCCATTTAAGTTGCATAAATCTATGGTAAAGCCTACAGAAGATTTAGAGGAGAACGGAACAAAAGCCAAAAGTCTCGTGCGTAGATTTATGCCAGTTTTCAAAAAACACGAAGAGCAAGTACAAATTTTGAAAAATTTTATAGAGAAATCTCCTTATCCTGTTATTTTGGCTGGTGATTTTAACTCGGTTCCTAATTCGTATGAGTATTACACTATTTCGGGAGTTTTGAAAGACTGTTTTTTAGAATCTGGAACTGGCCTTGCTACAAGTTTTCATGACTATAAAATTCCTATCAGAATAGATTATGTATTTTCTTCGGAGAATTTGAAATCAACTGAGTACAAAGTAGACCGAAGTCAAAAACTGTCAGACCATTACCCCGTTTTATTGAAATTTAGTTTAAAGGATTAAAAAAATGAAGAAAATAGCCTTTTTATTGACCAGTTTTATGTTACTTTCTTGTTGGAAAAACAACAAAGAAGAAGAGCAATTTTATGCTGAAGATAATGCTCCTATTGATACTACTTTGGTAGATTCTGTAGTGGGGCAAACTTCTTTTTCGGCGGTGAATTCTGCTATAGAAGATGCTAAAAAAGCGCCTGTTTTAAAACAAGACACCACTAGAACTCCCGAACAGAAATTGGCAGAAGAAAAGAAAAAAATGGAACAAAAAAAGAAATCAGAACTAGAGAAAAAATTAGCGGAGCAAAACGCTGCTAAAAATGCAGAAAAAGAAAAAGCTCAGCAAGAAAAGAAAGTAAATGAATTAGTTACTCCTGAAAAAGAATAATTATTCTCTAAAATTTTTAGTTCTTTAAAAAAACAAAAAGTCTCAATTTCATGAGACTTTTTTTGATGTGATGTGAAAATTAACCCTAAAATTTATTTTAGATATATGATTTTGTTGAAGGTGTTTTCGCCTTTTTCTACACTGATTACATACGCATCAGCATTTTCTGGGTTTAAATCAAATTGTACAACCAATTCGCCATTATTTGGAGTTAAAGTCTGGTTATAATAAACCGTATTCGTGAAATCTTCAACAGAAACTGTTACTCCATCAGTTAGTTTAGGCATCACTAATTTTACATGATTGCCTTCAATCGTGTATTCTGGTTTGAAAATTTCAGAAACTGGTGTCTTCTCAATTGAAGCATTAGTTTCGTCAATAGTAATTTTATATTTTTCGATTTTAGAATCAGATTCCGCTACTAAATAATACGTTCCAGCAGGAAAATTTTTCAAGTCATACGTTCTAGAAACCTCATCTTGTTTTCTTACTTTTTCAGCAAAAAGTTCTCCTTGCTTGTCATTGTAAACATATAGCGCTACATTCTTAGCATTCGTCATCTGAAAGCTTAGTTTTTTAGCATTGATGTTGTCAATAGAGATAGAGAAATCTTTGTCATTGGCCATTACATTTGCCGAAATAAATAGAAATCCTATAAGGAAGCTGAATTTTAATAAATTTTTCATAATTATAATTGTTAGTGTGTTAGTCAATTAAGTACACTGCAAATCTAGACTTGAATTTTGGGTTATTTTACAAGATAATTTTCTTATATGTGTTCTATTTTAACGTTAATATAAAATTAACATTAACTTAAAGATAAAATAGTATATTTGTATATCGAAATAGAACAAAATGAAGCAGACAAGTCCTACATATGAAGCAGTTAACCCCAATATTGGCAGTAGTTTTTCTTGTTTCAAATTCCTTCAAAATGAAAATTTAAAATCTAATTTTTGGCACTACCATCCAGAAATAGAATTGGTTTTTGTAGGTGGAGGTTCTGGGAAAAGACAAATTGGGAGCACCATTTCTTATTTTACTAAAGGAGATTTGGTTTTAATAGGCAGTAATTTGCCGCATTGTGGTTTAACCAATGAAAATACAAGAAATGATTACGAAATCGTAGTTCAGTTTTTGCCGGATTTTTTAGGACCTCACATCTGGAAAACTCCTGAAATGAAGAAGATTACGAATTTATTAGACGTTTCTAAAGGAGGAATTGTGTTTGGTGAATCGGTTAAAAAATCTTTAGAAAGTAAAATTTTAGAAATGTATGAGGCGACTTCACTGGACAAGTTGATTAAATTTTTAGAGATTCTAAATGTTCTTGCCAATACCGAAGATTTCAAAATTCTAAATGCTGGAAATTTCTATATTCAAACTCAAGTGGAAGATAATGAGAGAATTAACCTCATTTTCAATCATGTGAAAAATAGATTCAAAGAGCAAATTACTTTAGAAGAAGTGGCAAATCTCGCCAATATGACGGAGCCTTCTTTTTGCAGATATTTTAAAAAAATTACCAATAAAACGTTTACACAATTCGTGAATGAATATCGTATCATTCACTCTATGAAATTGTTGGCAGAGAAACCATTGAGTATTAACGAGATCTGTTACGAAAGCGGATTTAATAACTTCAGTTATTTTAATAAAACTTTTAAAGAATATACGCAGAAAAGTCCTTCTCAATACCGAAAGGAGTTTAAAAATATTATTGAATAAAACTTTTAAAAGCAATAAAAAACTCCCAAAATCTAAATTTCGGGAGTTTTTATTTTTATCAAATTTATTTTAAATTTACATCAGCATTCTTTGAGCCTTTTTCACACCTTCTACTAAATCATCTACTTCTTCTAAGGTGTTGTACACTGCAAAACTCGCTCTCACCGTTCCTGCAATTTTGAAGAATTCCATAATAGGTTGTGTACAGTGATGTCCCGTTCTTACAGCAATTCCCAGTTTATCCAGAATCATTCCTACATCCGAAGCAATTCCTATTCCTTCTAAATTAAAAGAAACTACACTGGTTCTATTCGCTTTTTCGCCGTAAATTTTGAGACCATCTATTTCTAGAAGTCTTTTTTGGGCATAATTTAGCAGTTCATTTTCATGATTTCTGATATTTTCTACGCCTAGTTTTTTCATAAAATCTATGGTTGCTCCTATTGCAATATTTCCGCCAACATTTGGTGTTCCCGCCTCGAATTTAAAGGGAAGTGCAGCATAAGTGGTTTTCTCAAAACTACAAGTAGCAATCATCTCACCACCACCATGAAAAGGCGCTAATTTTTCTAAAATTTCTTCCTTTCCGTAGAGAATACCAACACCCATTGGTGCGTACATTTTGTGACCAGAAAATGCAAAAAAATCGCAGTCTAATTTCTGAACATCAATCTCGAAATGTGGTACAGATTGCGCTCCGTCAATCATCATGAGTGCAGAAGAATTTTTTCTCACTTTTGCGATGATTTCTTCAATAGGATTAATGATTCCTAATGCGTTAGAAACGTGATTTACAGAAACAATTTTGGTTTTTTCTGAAAGGTTTTTATCTAAAAAATTGAGTTGAAGAATTCCGTTTTCGTCCATCGGAATCACTTTCAATTTTGCTCCCGTTCTTTCGCAAAGCATTTGCCAAGGAACAATATTGGAGTGATGTTCTAAATAACCGATGATAATTTCGTCATCTTTTTTTAAGAAATTAGAATTTCCCAAAGCATAGGCAACCAAATTGATGCTTTCGGTGGTTCCTCTGGTAAAAATTATCTCATAATCATGCTTTGCATTAATGAAATGTTGTACTTTTTTTCTGGAATTTTCCATTTCTTCTGTCGCCAATTGAGACAAAGTGTGAATTCCTCTGTGTACATTAGCATTGATTTCTTCATAATATTTTTTCCAAGTTTCAAGTACAGAAATTGGCTTTTGAGAAGAAGCTGCATTGTCTAAATAAACCAATGGTTTACCATTAACTTGCTGCTGAAGAATAGGAAACTGATTGCGTATTTCTTTTATATTGAACATTGTAAATTTTCTTTAAACCGCAAAAGCAACAAATTTTTTATTTTTAAGTTTTTACAAAAGAAGAAAAAGCGAGTTGAATTTCACTTTTTTTACTTTTGAATTGCTTGTTTTCAATATTTTCTTTTGTCTCTTTTGTGGTAAATCATTTAAGTAAAAAATAAAACCACTCTAAAACTTGTTTAGAATGGTTCAAAATTACGAAATTAATTATTAAAAATTCTAATAATTTCTTCTATTGCTTTAATTGGCAAAGGTTTTCACAGCATTTTCGGCTAAAAATGCAGCTTGTACAGAACGGCCTTTATCGTCTTTGGCTTCATTGTTAAACTTGCCAGTTCTCACCACGACCATATTTTTTCAGGAATTACGATGATTAATTGGCTGGTAAATCCCCAGAAATGATAATATTTATAAGGGGCATCATTATTAATCCAAATTCCCAAGCCATAGATTCCATTAGAGTGTTGAGTTGGAGTAATCATTTTTTGAATGTAGGTAGAATCAATCAGTTGTTTTCCGTTCCAATTTCCTTTTTGGAGCATCAGTTGTCCTAATTTTGCATAATCACGAGGAATAGCATTGATGCAACAGAACGTTTTTTCCATTTTATTGTCTTCATCCACATTCCAGTAAGCGTCTGATTCCATTCCTAGAGGTTTCCAAAGTTTTTGAGAAGCATATGCAGAAAGCGGAACATTAACCGCCTTTCTTATGGCAAATCCCAACAATTGCGTAGCACCAGATTGATATTCGAATCTGCTTCCTGGTTTTGCCTCAAATTGAGGAGATTTTAAGAGTGCTTCTGCCATGTTTTTACCGTAATAAATTCTAGGATTTTGTAAAAACGGATTTCTGTAATCTTCATCCCAATAATAACCAGCTTCCATTGCGGCTAAATCTCTTAAGGTTAACTCATTACCGTGTTCTACTTCGTTGAAATTAGGATAAAAATCTGCAAATTTTTGATTTTCTGATTGTATTTTGTGGTCTTCAATTGCCAATCCCATCAATAAAACGGTGATGGCTTTTGCCATAGAAAAAGAATTGGTTTGCGTGGTAGGTTTGTACTCTCCAAAATATTCTTCATGAACTAATTTTCCATCTTTTATCACCAAAAATGAAGCCGAATTGGTAGATTTTAAATTATCAACGATGTTTTTCGGTAAAGAAATTTTATTGTATAAAGAATCTTTTTGCCAAGGTTTTGCAACTCCTTTTTCTATATTTCTAGACGGAAAATCTACTCCATCATCTATGGTTGCACTGGCTTCTCCTTTAAGATAAGTAAGTGCAATGGCATTAAAGAGATGTTGATAATTAAAAGCATAAGCCAGCGCAATAACTGCTGCTATAAAAAGTAGAATTCCAAAAAAGAGGTTCTTAAGCGTTTTCATAAATCATTTTTTTCAAATTTAAAAAATATTTCGAAGCAAAATTATTTTCACCATAAATATGATAAAACTCAGTGATATAAATCATTTTGGGCGTTTTCCTGAAAATAATATCTTAGCCACATAACAAACAAAAAAAATAACAATGAGAAAATTACTATTTTTAGCTGGGTTATTATTTACCGTAAGCATAAGTGCCCAAAATTGGCAAGTTAGATTAAGAGGTGTAGCTGTTCAGCCAAGCGAGAAAGCAGAAGTGAGCACAATTGGTGGAGATGTAAACATTTCTAATTCATTTATTCCAGAGTTAGATTTTACTTATTTCTTTAATAAAAATGTTGCTGCAGAATTAATCTTAGGAACTACAAAACACGATGTAAAAACTACAGGTTCTAATTTAACTGCTATTGGAGGTCCAGCTAGTGCTGAAGTAGATTTAGGAAGTGTTTGGTTATTGCCTCCAACTCTTACTTTACAGTATCATTTTTATCCAACAAAAACTTTAAAACCTTATCTTGGTGCTGGTCTTAATTATACTATTTTTTATAGTGTAGATGAAGGTTCTGTTGTAAAAGGATTAGATTATGACAATGCTGTAGGTTTTGCTCTACAAGGCGGTTTTGACTATATGTTAAACGATAAATATTTTCTAAACTTTGACATTAAAAAACTATTTTTAAAAACAGATGTTAATGTAGATGCTACTAATCTTGCATCTGGTTTAAAAATTCCAGCAGAAGTAAACATCGATCCACTTTTAATTGGTTTTGGTGTAGGAATGAAATTCTAATATTTCGCTATAAACTAAATTATGAAAAAATCCCGAAGAATTTTCTTCGGGATTTTGTTTTAATATTTCTTGAAAGAATTAAATCTTAGAAAGCAAAGTTCTAAAGTTCACTTTTTCATCAATAATTCTTCTTAAATCTTCTACTTTTACACGTTCTTGTTTCATGGTGTCTCTTTCTCTTAAAGTTACCGTGTTGTCTGCTAAAGAATCGTGGTCAACAGTAATACAGAAAGGTGTTCCGATAGCATCTTGTCTTCTGTAACGCTTACCGATGCTGTCTTTTTCCTCAGAAATCACATTGAAATCATATTTCAAATCATTGAATATTTTTTCTGCAAATTCTGGCAATCCATCTTTTTTCACTAATGGCAAAATCGCTGCTTTTACAGGAGCTAAAGCTGGCGGAAGTGATAAAACTGTTCTTTCTGAACCATCTTCTAAAACTTCGTCTTTCAGGCAATTAGAGAATAAAGCCAAGAACATTCTGTCAAGACCAATAGAAGTTTCTACTACATAAGGAACGTAGTTTTCATTTCTTTCTGGATCGAAATATTGTAATTTTCTGCCAGAGAATTTTTCATGTGCAGATAAATCGAAGTCAGTTCTTGAGTGAATTCCTTCTAATTCTTTGAAACCAAATGGGAATTTAAATTCAATATCAGCAGCAGCATTCGCGTAGTGCGCCAGTTTTTCGTGGTCGTGGAATTTATAATTTTCTTGACCAAGACCAAGTGCTAAATGCCAGTTCAGACGTTTTTGTTTCCATTCTTCGTAGAATTTCAATTCCGTTCCTGGTGGTACAAAGAATTGCATTTCCATTTGTTCAAACTCTCTCATTCTGAAGATAAATTGTCTCGCAACAATCTCATTTCTAAATGCTTTACCAATCTGTGCAATTCCGAAAGGCAATTTATGACGAGAAGTTTTCTGTACATTCAAGAAATTCACGAAAATACCTTGCGCAGTTTCTGGACGAAGATATAAATCCATCGCATTTTCCGCAGAAGCTCCTAATTTAGTCCCGAACATTAGGTTAAATTGTCTTACATCCGTCCAGTTTTTAGAACCCGTGTCAGGATCAGCAATTTCTAATTCTTCAATGAGTACTTTTACATCAGCTAAATCATTGTTTTCCAGAGATTTTGCCATTCTTGCAAGAATGGTTTTTTGTTTTTCTCTGTATTCTAAAACTCTAGGATTGGTAGCTTCAAACTGTGCTTTATCAAAAGCATCACCAAATCTTTTTGCCGCTTTTTCAATCTCTTTTTGCGCTTTATCTTCTAGTTTTGCGCAGTAATCTTCAATCAAAACATCTGCACGAAAACGCTTTTTAGAATCTTTATTGTCAATCAATGGGTCGTTAAAAGCATCCACGTGTCCAGAAGCTTTCCAAGTAGTTGGGTGCATCAGGATTGCAGAATCCAGTCCTACAATATTCTCGTTCAGTTGCACCATTGCTTTCCACCAATATTGCTTGATGTTATTTTTCAGTTCTGCGCCATTTTGTCCATAATCGTAAACCGCCGAAAGTCCGTCATAAATTTCAGAACTCGGGAAAATAAAACCATATTCTTTTGCGTGAGAAACTACCTTCTTGAAAACGTCTTCTTGTTTTGCCATAACTTTTGAATTGAATTGCAAAAATAGGGAATTTATAGCAATTTTCTACATTTTTAAGGAGCAAGACATTTCGTAAATTTATGGAAACTCAGTCCTGCTTTCCGTTGCAATTCCTCGTTCCATTACTTAACCCAAAGCTTACTGCGGGATTTCCACTGCAATCAGGGCTAAAAACACCTTTCAATTATTCTTTCACTGGAAAAATCTGCATTAAAAATTAACATCCACTTTATCATTGACTTAATCGAATCTTCGATTTCCGCAGGAATTTCTACAAATAATTACAGATAATTTTGAGTTTAGATTCCTACGGAATGACAACAAAACCGTTAAAAACCTTCGCGTACTTAGCGAAACACTTAGCAACTTTGCGTGAAAAAAAACTTTAAAATATTTCTTCCACTAAAATCTGCATCATCTGCAAAATCAGCGAGAACTTTCTTCATCATAAACTTTCAAAAACCTTTGCGCACTTTGCATTAAAGATTTAACCACAGAGAAATCAGAGTTTACACAGAGATTACAGAGGGAAAATATTCCCAAAATCAATTAAGGAAAAAAACTCTATGAACTTCGTGTGAAACTCTGTGTCTCCGTGTTTAAAAAATTCTGTACATTTGTAAAACCTTTTTTCAAAATGTACAAATCACTTCTTCGTCCGATTTTTTTCAAATTTGATCCTGAAAAAGTTCATCATTTCACCTTTTTTATCCTTAAAAACTTCGGTTTTTTAACCAAATTATTTTTCCCAAAACCTATATCGTGACTGGGAAAC
>OGVG01000006.1_pt1 | contig 38070 bp, 55 predicted proteins | sample 1575691 | NCBI WGS metagenome assembly OGVG01 (sample SAMN07581545, study PRJEB24739) | freshwater metagenome | reverse complement strand
GTTTCCCAGTCACGATAGGACATCGGTTGTTTCAAAGACATCTGTATTTTATATGAAGACAGTCCAGAAAATTTCAAGTGGTGTCGAAGAAAATATTTTTCTTGACTTCTCTCTTGAAACTTGATACAGTCGATTAGAGACGTTTTCTAAGCACAGTTGATATCAATGTATCAACTACACGAGAAACCGTCTCCTAGAGCGTTCTGATGCGTTCCAGAGCTATTGACAACAACGTCAAACTTGTGCTACACTGACTTCACTATGATCAAACTTTCTGACTTCGACCATCTTCGCAATGATCCTCGTATCAAGTTCAAGACTGAGCTTGTTGATGATCAAGAGTTCACTATCGTGAGCTACATGATTGCTGATCCAAAACTCTGGCAACTGCCTCTTGCACTTGAATGTCGTGGCATCACGTTCAACGCTGCCGGTGAGTGTGTGAGTCGTCCGCTCACCAAGTTCTTTAATATTGGTGAACGTGAAGAAACTCAACTTGGCTCTCTGCAACTCTTCAACTGCACTGTACTTGAGAAGCGAGATGGTTCGATGCTCGTACCAGTTCTCGTCAACGATACGCTGCGCTGGAAATCGAAAAAGAGCTTCTACAGTGATGTAGCTGTCGCGGCACAGAAAGCAGCACCTTCGGCTGTTAAAGCGCTGGCAGAAGCATTGCTGCGTGATGGACTCACTCCGATATTTGAATTCACTCATCCAGAGCATCAAATCGTGATCAACTACGGTGATGAAGCGAAGTTCACGCTGATCGCTGTTCGCAACACGAAGACTGGTGACTACTTGAGTGCCGAGACTCAAGAGATTCTATGTGCTGCTCACAACGTTGATTGCATTCGTCGTTATCAGAATCACAATGTTCGTCACATGATCGATGAGCTTGAGACTGTTGTTGACTTTGAAGGCTATGTGATTCGACACACCAATGGATTGTGGACTAAAGCAAAGAGCAATTGGTATCTCATCAATCATCGCATCATGACTGAACTTCGTGAGCGTGATATTGCGCTTGCAGTCGCTGATGAATGTGTTGATGATATCAAGAGTGCTGTTGTTGCGCAGAGTCTAAGTATTGATCCAATCTTAGAGATCGAGCAACGAGTGATCGGTCAACTTGAAGCACTCATCAAGCACAGCGAAGCACTGCTTGAGTTGATCAAAGCAGAAGCTACACAGAAAGATGCGGCAATGAAGTACAAGAATGATCGCTACTTTGCGCTTGCAATGATTCTGTACAAAGAGAAAGAGCCGAACTACGTTGACTTCTGGAAAAAGCATCACTTGAAAGTTGACTACTCTTTGAAAGTTGTGTACAATCAGAACTTTAGTGGAGATACAGAATGAAAACGTATGATGAATTTCTTGATTGGGCAGCTGAGTATCACTACAACGAATGGATGAAAAGCTATGACTTCAACGGTGGTGACATTGCTTGGGGTTCTCTTGGATTCGAAGTGATCAATGTCGCTGCTGCTATCTACTGCGAATCGCATTATGATATCAATCAAGCATTCAAAAAGAGATTGACACAATTGTATGGCAACCCGCTTCTTGGCAAGAACGGATCGATGCAGTCATGTGGTATTGTGAAACTATGGTAAAGGAGATGTAGAATGAGTAAGAAAAAGCCAATCATCATTGAACACGCAAGTGTTGATTACACGCATATGCCAGAAAAGCAACTTGTGTTGATCGAAGTCACCGACTGGAGCGACAAATCGAATCGCTTCTCGTTCTATGTGCCATACTCAACGAAAGACAAGTTTGGATTCATTCCCGGCGACATTATTCGAGCACGAATGCTTAGAGATTTCAATGTCGATCTGAAACTTTACTCAAGCTGTATCAAATCTTTTAGTGGAGAAACGAAATGAAGAAAATTCGTCAAGGTCAAACTCGTTGGAAAGTTGTTGTTTATGAACCAGGAAAGATTGATGGGTATGACGATCAGTATGTTGTGATGATTTATCGCTGCTTTGTAACTGCTGTTAGTGGTTCTAGGTTAAGTTATAGTTGTGGTTCTGGTCCATACATCTGCGGTAGCAATTGGTTCATTCGAAACACCGAGTCGAGTTATCGCAGAGCATATCGAAAAGCAAAACTAATGTTGAACAACGTGGAGTAAAACTAAATGAACAATCCGAAAATCGAACAACTCATGGACGAGTGTGGCACGTACATCGATCCACACAACATCGATGTGACTAAGCTTGAGATTGAACATCTGTGCGAGACTGTTGTGATTGAGTGCGCAGCGCTGTGTGAAGCTAATCCAGCGATGACTGGTCGCAAGCTCTCCGATCTGATTTTGAAACACTTTGACATCGAGCTATGAAAACTGAATTCAACGCTACCGTCAAGATAAAGAAGAGTGTTGAGTATTATCCGTTATCTCAACACTACTCTGCGTTTAGACTTGTCACAGATTCTGATATCATCAGCAGCGACAATCATCAAGCATTCAATGAGTTTTCTTCTGCTACAGAGAAAATCGGTATCGCTTCTGTTAACGATATAATGAAATTCTGCTACGGCAGTGCTTCGTCAATCGATGATAACAGCGATCTGATGTTTGTATCAGATGAATTTCTTGCAAGTCTTCAACAGATTGGCTATTCTCGTACAATCGACAAGTTTGATGATACGCTGAATGACATTCAGAAAAACTTGATGTCTCTCTGGAGCAAACCTGGATATCAACTCGTTCGAATGTATCGCTCTGGACACATGGTCTTTGATCTAGCAGATCGACCGCTACCGATGGCAATTCGATTCGACTACATCGACGGTGGCATCACGAACGAAGACTACGATCTTGAACAAGTAATTTCTGTATTGAAACAAAATCAACAAGTTCGTGGTGCATCGAATTCTGCGATTGCAGCATCAGAGATTCCGTGGTACAATCGAGAATCGAATCGGTCAAAAGCAGTTGAGTTTGTGTTCAGTCCAACGTTTGAACAAATGCAACAAATCTGGCAGACTGCACAACAACTGAACGCTCGATATCCAAGTACAGAGATTGTTAGCGCAGTCAAGACGCTTGATCTACTGAAACTGAACATTTGTAAGAAGCAAAAATGATCAAACTCGGCATCGTTGGCTCTCGCTCGTTCAACGACTACGAGCTACTGAAGAAACATGTTGATGCATCAAACATTGCAGCAATCGTCTCTGGTGGTGCTCGTGGCGCTGACACTCTTGCAGAACAGTTTGCGCGAGAACACAACTTGCTGATGATTGTGTTCAAGCCAGACTATGCAGAGCATGGTCGCGCTGCGCCATTCATCCGAAACAGTGCTATAATAGAAGCAAGCGATGCAGTCATCGCTTTCTGGGATGGCTCTAGTTCTGGCACACTAGATAGTATCAAGAAAGCAAAGAAGATGGGCAAGCCAGTGACTGTGATTGAGTATACGTCAAATACATTGGAGTTTTAGTGAAAATTGTGATATACTACTCTTGCAGTTGGTAACTGCGTAATCAAACAACTTAAAAGGAAGTAATATGTCACTCATTTCTAAACTTTCTGGATTATTGCCAGACGATGCCGATATCATAATTCAAGAATATAAGACTTTCATGTTGAAAATGAAGCAATATTCGGAAGATAAAAAATATTATGTATATTGGTTATGTGAACCAGATGGTACGCCCTTTTATATTGGTAAGGGTACCGGAAAACGAGCATGGTCGCATCTTCTCGAATACACAAAGCGTCAAAGTGAAGTAAACAAAAGCAATAAGGAAATCGCTATCGAGTATCTGATCAATGACTTGAAAGAATATCCTATTGTTTTTATTTTTAAAGATGGTCTGACTGAAACTGAAGCTCTACAACTGGAAGCAGAACAGATTGAATATTATGGTAGGTTTTCTCATGGCGGAATTCTAACAAATATAATGCCCGGTGGTGCTTTGACTGATCCTAAAGGAATGGCAGCATCGTATGGCGGCAAGATTGGTGGTCGAGTAACAAAAGACTCAAACAAAGGAATCTTTGATCCGAGTTATGATCGATCTGCTCAGAGTAAAAAGAACTGGGAACTTGGATTACTCGATCATATTGACTTTTCTGTTGGATGTTCAAAGGGTGGATCATCGACAGTAGCAAATAAATCTGGCATGTTTCGTGAAGACCTTCAACATTTGCGAGCAGAATGGGCTAAATTAGGAGCAGCAGCACTTGCTGAACAAGGAACTCGCAGTGGTTGTTGTACTTCCGAGTGGTGGTCAATTCCAGAAAATCGAGAAAAAGCAATTGCAACAGCAAGAACTGCTGGTAAAGTTGGTGGCAAGAAAACTGGCTCTAAGCCTTGGTGGAATGATGGCGTAAACAATAAACGGTCACATGATTGTCCTGGACCGGGATTTGTAAGAGGAATGATTCCTAGCGAGAAAAAGCTAAAACAACTTGCTGCTGGAAGAGAAACACAAAGAAAGAATTTAGAAGCAAAAAGACTTGCTGCTAAGTAATGTTATGCATGTGGTTCATGCATAATCAATCAACCGTTTAACGAAGGAAATAAAAAATGAGTCTACTTGATACACTGAAGAAAACTGGTTCGCTCGTATCCACTACGATGGCAGAAAGCGATTTTTTTAAAAATCGTGATGAAATCAAAACAGAAATTCCAGCACTGAACGTCGCACTATCCGGTGATCTTGACGGTGGATTATCTTCTGGTACACTTATGGTAAGTGGGGCATCAAAAAGTTTCAAAACTGCTGTGTCTCTCTATATGGTCGCCGCATACATGAAGAAGTATAAAGATGCAATTTGTATCTTTTATGACTCGGAGTTCGGATCAACTCCAGAATATTTTTTGACATATGGTATCGATCTTGATCGAGTGTTGCACTTGCCAATTGAGCATGTTGAGCAACTAAAGTTTGACTTGGTTAAGAAACTTGAAGCAATTAAATCCGGTGACAAGGTTGTTATTCTAATTGATAGTATTGGCAACATTGCAAGCAAAAAAGAGTTGGATGATGCAATTGATGAAAAATCTGTTGCCGATCTCTCCAGGGCAAAAGCGTTAAAGTCATTTTGGAGACTTGTTACTGGTAAGATCACCAATCGAAATATTCCTTTGATTGCTATTAACCACGTCTATAAAGAGATGGGACTTTATCCCAAGGATATTGTCGGTGGAGGCACTGGTGGCATTTATGCAGCAAATGCTATTTGGATTATTTCAAAGTCTCAAGAGAAAGACGGTACCGATCTTGTTGGGTTCAATTTCACCATCAACATCGAAAAGTCTCGTACTGTTGTTGAGCGATCAAAGATTCCACTAACTGTTCGATTCGACTCTGGTATTGATAAGTATTCTGGTATGCTTGATCTTGCACTTGAGTCTGGTATTGTACAAAAACCCAGCAATGGCTGGTATTGTATCGTCGATCAAGAGACTGGAGAGTTTGGTCCAAAGAAACGCGCAGCAGAGACTGGAACAGATGAGTTTTTGGGCAAAGTTCTTGCGATGCCTAAGTTCCAAGAATTTATCAAGAACAAGTATCGCCTGACTTACAGTCAAAACAAAAAGGGTCTTCTGCCACCGGTTGATGAAACTCTTGACACTGACGAAGAATAATCCATATGTCATTCTTAGACTTTCTTCGCAAAAAGTCTAAGAGTCTTCAATATGAGTTAGTCGAATACGAAATCGATGAGGAAACTTTTCGACAAGGTATTCGACTACTCGACTCTACGCACAACGGCGTCGTCGTCACTGTCGATCCAGTTGTGAAAGTACGAGAAGAAGGAGATCGACTCATGATCTCCTTTGACTTTACAGTAGAGGCAAATCCACGTAAAATTGAAGTCTCGAAAGACGCTCTGCGACCCATCGTTGGTGATATAATAGTTGATCTCATGTCCAAGGACTACAATGCGTAAAGAAGAGATTATCCTCTCTGCACTAACAAAAGACTCTGACTTTGCAAAGAAAGTCATGCCCCATATGCAGGCAGACTTCTTCCAAGATCGTAAGGAGAAGATCGTCTTTCAATTGATCGATGAGTTCTATACAAAGTACCAGAAGCTGCCAACTCGCGATGTGTTGACCCTTGAGCTTGAAGAACTGAAGAGCATTCCAGAGTCTGAGTTTGATGATACAAAAGAAGTTCTGAAATCTGCGTTCGTTGATTCGTATGAATACGAGCCACAGTGGTTGCTTGATGAGACAGAAAAGTTCTGTAAAGAACGTGCTGTCTACAATGCGATCATGCAGAGCGTGATGATCATCAACGGTGAAGATAAGAAGCGCAGCGACGGTGAGATTCCAAAGCTGCTCTCAGAAGCTCTCAACATCAGCTTTGATCATGCAATCGGTCACGATTACTTTGCAGATGCAGAACATCGATTTGACTTCTATAATCAGCAAGAGAATCGCATTCCGTGTTCAATCGATCTGTTGAATAAAGTTACATCTGGTGGCATTCCAAAGAAGACTCTGAACATTGTCGTTGCACAGCCGAAAGGTGGCAAAAGTCTCGTCATGTGTTCTCTCGCATGTGATTACTTGCGTCGTGGACTCAACGTTCTCTACATTACGCTTGAGCTTGCAGAAGAGCGTGTTGGTGAGCGCGTTGATGCAAATATGTTCAATGTGCCAATCCACGAAATCAAGAATCTTGATCGTGATGTTTTCACAAGCAAGATTGATCGACTCAAGTCAAAGACTCATGGCAAGCTGAAGATCAAAGAGTATCCAACAAAGTCTGCAAGTGCTGCAAACTTCCGTGTTCTGCTTGATGATCTTTTGTTGAAAGAAGAGTTCAAACCTGATGTTGTTTTCATTGACTATCTCGGCATCGCTGCAAGTTCTCAATACAAGAATGCTGGCAGCAACGTTAACTCATATACCTACCAGAAAGCAGTTTCAGAAGAACTTCGAGCAATTGCTGTTGAGTATGAGCTAATGCTATGGACTGCGGTGCAGACAAACCGATCTGGTTTCAACAACTCTGACTTCGATATTGATTCGATCTCAGATTCGACCGGCCCACTGATGACCGCGGATTTCGTTCTTGGCATCATTCGCACTCCAGAACTCGATGAGATGCATCAGATGATTCTGAAGCAGCTTGCGAGTCGGTACGGTGATCCAGAGTATTACAAACGCTTCATCGTTGGTCTTGACAAATCTCGTATGAAAATTTATAATGTCGAAGAATCTGCACAGAGTAACATCACTCAAGATGTTGCAGATACACAGTCTAATGCTAGTGCTGAAAAGCCAAGCTTAGATAGATACTCGAAAGTAAAGAAAAATGTGAATGCAACTGATGAATGGGAATTCTAACGATGACTGACAAAGCACATAATCATTATTTCAAGAACGTCTCTCATCTTGAGTACATCGATGTCTATCGAGTGCTTGAGTTGTTTGATGTAACTGATCCATGTCTGTCACATGCAGTCAAGAAACTGCTAGTCGCTGGTGGACGTGGACACAAAGACATCTCTCGTGATGTTCAAGATGTCATCGACTCGTGTGTTCGTTGGCAAGAAATGCAACAAGAAAACGTATCAAAATGATATTCATATGCTATGCTGATAGATATAGAAAAATATCACCATCAGAGTATCTATTCAGACTATGGGTATCTCTCTTTGAGATGACGCGAGAGAGTTATCCAGAAAACTGTATAGTAAAAGTTCCATGCGAAGATGGACTTTTTGAAATCGAGCTGTCATCTGGTTATCCATGTGCTGTTAAAGTTTTTGATGCATTCGACAATCTACAGATGATCATATCATCAAATTTTGAAAGTAAAATTTTACGGGAGTTTTTACAGAATCATGAAATTATTCGAAGCAATTAAGAAAGTTTTGCTAAAAGAAGCGCCAGAGCTTGGTGATGCATCACCAAAGAGTGCATCTGTTTCTTATATCGATCATCGATACAAATTGAATCCGGATTACGCATCCGGTGATGTTGTTACCGAAACACCAACGCATCGAGTGACTGTTACACACTCCGATGGTAATTTCGAATGGAGCCGTCAATACATCAAACACAAAATTGATAATCCAAAGTCAATCGATCTTCGAATGGACTTCAGTGATCATAAAATGCATACACCATCGGGAGATAAGTCCGGCACATATGCAAGCGTTATTGTTAAACATCATACAAATAGAAATCCAGAGTATCAAACCCTGAAATCTGTATATGATCGAGAATTGAACAATAAAGACTACTTGATTAGTGACTCAATGCAACATGAAGGTGGAGTTGCGACTTGGAAGAGACTTGCTTCTGATTATTTGAATTCTGGCAAACATGTATATCTGAAGGACGGCAACGAATTCAAGAAGCTCGATTCTGTCGATTATTTGAATGCGCATCATGATTCAATCTGGGGATATGGTCATTCGTTTGCATCAAAACGAATTGTCGTATCAAATAGTGTACTATGAGACCGAGACATCTATACAGAATCCAAGATGAGCAACAATCGAAAGATTGGTGGTTCTCAAAGCAACATGAAGATGTTGTGTGTCACAAGAATGTTATGTTTTCCGTGTATAATGATGACTTTCTTTCTGGCATATCAACATGTTCATCAATGCAAATAGTATCTGTGTTGCCTCTTTCTGATTGGACAGAATCTGTAGTAGCAGAGTTTTTTCTACTTGATTTGTTTACAGACATAGCAATTCTAACAGATGTAGATAAGCTAGGATTTGGTAAAGATTTCTGGATCAATTTCATCGATCTTGCTATAGAAAATGATTATCAATTCTCAATAGTTACAAGAAACAAAGCATCAAAATTTTGCTCAAATATTGACAAAATAAAAGATTCTAAAACACTATGGAATCAATCAGAAATTGTTTACAACGAGCGAGTGTTGCTTGCGAAGCCTGAGTGTGCAAGAATACTCTTTTTATAAGGAAATAAAATGCAAGACATTCTACAACCACCAGCGTATTGTCCAGATGCTATCGCAACCGATGTCGGCTGGATCAATCCAAAGAACGGCGAACTTCTCATCTCTATTCGTAATCTGCGACAAAAAATTGCAGAACAAGAGAAAGTCGAGCAGTATAAGCGAGAGCATACACCGTCAGAGACTGAGCGAGTGCTTGAGCGTCTGACAGAGATCACGACTCAACAAAAGCAAGAAGATGATCGTTCACAGACTCAACGAGTTCTTGATGAACTCACTGAGCGAACTATCAAGGAACAAGCAGTTGATGATCGATCGGATACACAGAAAGCACTTGAAGCACTGACTGAGAAAACGCTACAATCGATCCAGGTAAATAAAGTAGACAACAACATCACTCTTGAAATCAAAGAGAGTGCTGAAGTTGCTGAAGAAGTGAAGAAACCTGGTCGTCGTGGCCGTCCAAAGAAGCAACAAAAGAATGAGCAAAGCGAATAAAGTTCTAACCGTTTTCGGTGATCTTGAGTATGAGAATCCTCGATATGTGTTCGAGGATAATCCTTGGGATCTCTGGCAACACATGCCAGAGTACAACCCAAAGAACATCCCATCAAAAGATGCATATCTAACACTTGAGATCACATTCGATGATCAAGCAGCAGTTGATAAGTTCGCTGCGTTGCTTGATCATCCAATCACAGATCAGACCAAGAGCACATGGTATCCCAAGAAAGCACATGACAAGTACGTCACTGGCTATCTTGGTGAGTATCAGCGAACCGGTGAGTATCTCGAAGCAAATCATCCAAAGTATCCGATATACATCGTCAGCAAGACTCGCTGGTCTGTTCGTCTCACATCAGACTCTCTGATCGAGATGGGCATTAAGCACTACATGATCGTCGAAGAATCGCAGTACGAGCAGTACAAGCAACATACTGATCCAGCGTGGGTCACGCTGTTGATTCTACCACAGCGATATCTTGATGAGTATGACACTTGCGACGATCTCGGCGCTACAAAGAGCAAGGGTCCAGGTGCTGCCCGTAACTTCGCATGGGATCACTCGATCTCTATTGGTGCGAAGCGACATTGGGTCATGGATGATAATCAGAAGCGATTCTTCCGTAGTAATGCAGATAAGCGATACTACGCAATGTCTGGTGCAATCTTTCGTGCAATGGAAGATCATAGCGACCGGTTCGAGAACGTTTACATCAGCGGTCCACACTACAGATTCTTTGTCGTACCGGATGAGAATCGACCACCGTTCGTGCAGAACTGTCGTATCTACTCGTGTCTGTTGATTCTGAATGACATACCGTATCGCTGGCGTGGTCGTTACAACGAAGACACTGATCTATCTCTTCGAGTTCTCAAAGACGGTCATTGCACTATTCAGTACAATGCTTTCTCGACTGGTAAAGTTGTCACACAAGCAATTGCTGGCGGCAACACAGCAGAGTTCTACGCTAAAGAGGGCACACTGCCAAAGAGCGAGATGATTGAACGACTGCATCCAGATGTTGCTAAGGTTACCTGGATGAACAATCGGTGGCATCACGTCGTTTCATATGATGGATTTAGGAAGAATCGATTGATTCCAGTGAAGAATCCATACTATAATCCAGACCCTGAGTACGGAATGTCACTTGGCAAACTTGATTTTGTGGGAAGCAACGAAGATGACGCAACAGAAGAGTAACAGTACGAAATACTACGAGCCGAGTGCTGCGCCAGAAGAAGTTCAGAAACAGCAACAGTCAGCGAAGCGCAAGATCATTATGCGATTCGAGAACGAGGAAGCTGTAAGACTCTTCACACAAAAGACTGGTATTCATCTCGTTCGAAACAAACTGAACAAGATTAGCTTTCCCATCGATAATGTATTGGACATCGAATGAACAACATAATGCTCGATATCGAGACTCTCGGCACTGCTGCAAACTCAATCATTCTCTCGCTTGCAGCAGTCAAGTTTGAGTTTGCATCTGATAAGACTGAAGTCTATAGTGTGAACATTGATCCCAAGACTTCAAAGAAGTATGGCATGATCTCGAATGAAGCAACGATTCAGTGGTGGCGAGAGCAGAAGCCAGAAGCACTGAGAGCATTCATGACGAATCAGATTTCGATTGAAGATGCTCTAGATGGATTTACTGAGTTCGTTGGTCCGAAGTGGAAAGACACGGTATTTTGGTGCAACGGAGCGAGTTTCGATATGCCTATACTAGACTGGTCTTACAATGCAACTGGACGCACTCCACCGTGGAAGTATTGGAATCAGCGCGATGCTCGTACAATCTACGCTCTATGTGACATCGACATGAGAACGTATCCACGAGTTGGCACTTATCACAACGCAGTTGATGATTGTCTAACTCAGATTGCTGCTCTGAAAGAAGCATTAGCATAATGTAGAAAAGTCTCTCCTGTCGTAAATAAACAACAACGGGAGAGACTTCATGAACGATAGACAAGAACAAACAGATAAGTTTTTACGCAGACTCGCTTATCTCTGGAGCGCATTTGCTATCTGCTACATTACTTCAATATCGTTCTTTAGTATTCCAGCAGAGAACGTGAGATTCGTCGATACAATCATTGGCTTTCTACTCGGCACAATCATCTCTGCAATCATTCAGTTCTTCTATGGCTCATCTCTAGGCTCTAAGCAGAAAGATGAACAGCAACAATCAAGCGCTGAGTAACTTCTTCACTGCTGTATAGCGTGTCTGACGATCAGTCAGTCCGTGGACGCCCCCATTGATCAGCTTAGTTGCTGTAAGAACATCTTCTCGATCTGATACGCGATTCAGATTGCGAGATTTCCAGAACCAGCAAGCAGCAGCGATACCAACTTTAGGTTCAAGCAACATGTCTGGTGTGCAGTCTTGCCAAGTCTCTGGATATGTTTCTTTGAAAAACTTCTCGTAGTTAGACTTGCCGGTGCATTGAATCGGACCGCGACCTCTGTAGCGCCAACCATCACCAGATGCTTCATTCCCGTTACCCATGCGACTTGCATAGACTCGATTTGCAATCGCCATGGGCATTCTTGCATAATGATCAACATTCAGTCGATCAAAGTATTTTGGAAACACTCTCAGCAGCGCATCTCGTGAGTAGTTCAGATTTTCTTGCACAGCAGTGAAGCTTGCGCTCTCGTGACCGCACTGAGCGAGAAACATCCAGAGTCTTGGTCCAGCAGTGATGCCATACTTCGGCAGTAGCTCATTTATAGCATCTGTCCATAGCTCGGGTGTGTTTGCTCTCGGGAACAACTCTTGAAACTGTTTTATCGTGATCAACATCTTGACACTCCTTGAGATTTAGTGATATACTCTACTTACTTTCAACGCGAAGGATAAATCAACGTGACACACTACTTTAAGTCAAACAACATCATCAATGTCGAGCCGAGTGATGCGCTCGAAGTTCTCGACCATCTGCCCGCAGCAGCATACATCGTCAAAAAGAATGACATGACTAACAAGTTGTATCTTCAGACAACTGATGTCTTTGAGATGCCACGTAAAATCTACGGTGACACAAATGAACGTGTTGCTCGAATCTATACGACATTTCAGCAACGCACCAAGAGCACTGGTGTTCTGTTGTCTGGCGACAAAGGTTCTGGTAAGACTCTGCTTGCAAAAGTGCTTGCTAATACTTTTGTTGAAACTGGCAGCCCAGTCATTATTGTGAATGAACCTTGGTGCGGTCAAGCATTCAACGAACTGATCGGACATATCAAACAACCGGCAATGGTTCTGTTTGATGAATTCGATAAAGTCTATGACAAAGATGAACAGAAAGAACTTCTGACTCTTCTCGATGGCACTGTCGAAACAAAGAAGCTGTTTGTTCTCACTACGAACGCTGGTCATGTTGATGAACATCTGATTAATCGTCCTGGTCGTATCTACTACAAGTTCAACTATCGCGGCATCGATGAACAATTTGTTCGCGATTATGCAGAAGACAATCTGAGAGATCATTCTCAGATCGATATGCTTGTCACGATCACGAACAGTTTTGTTGCGTTCACTTTCGATATGCTTCAGACGATCATCGAAGAAATGAATCGATATGATGAGTCTGCAGAAGATGCAATTCGTAATCTGAACATCGATATGACGAAAGAAAACGTCTCATATCAGATTCGTGTGCTGTATAATAACAAAGAAGTTGACAACAGCTACTGGCCACAACACACCGAGCAGAATCCAATCTTTGGTCGTTCTCAACCATTCACGCTTGATATCAGTTTTGATGATAAGCGAGTATTGAAAGAAAAGTTTGAGAAAGACTTCCCGGCAATTGAGATCAGCCAGAAGTATCTGAAATCGATCACATCTGGTGGTGTCATGTTGTTCAAGTATGACTACAAGGGCAATGATGTTCTGGTTGTGATCGAACCAAAACGTGGTAACAACTTCAACTGGATGGCATTTTAACGTATCATGAAACAGCGACGCAAGAAACAGAAACTACCGAAGCGAAACTTTCTTGTGCCGCTGGTAGTGACAAAGACTGGTGCTGGCAAGCATCGAAACAAGAAACGTGACTCTAAACTGAAAGGCGAGTATCAATATGCTGAAAACGACTAAAATTATTCAACACTGCATTCGACACAAGAGCAAAGGCGGTCTTGCTGTCATGGCAGTTCACGTTGAAGGCAACTCTTACATCGATGTAGCGACTGCAATCTGTTCTGTGCAAGATCAGTACAACAAGAAAGTTGCTGTTCGTATGTTAGAGAACAGCTTCACTGATAATCAGACGATTCGTCTACCAATCGGAAATGCTCTGCGTCATCGAATGACTCATCGAGCGCTGCGAGACTGGGTGCTGTGCCAGTTCTGTTACAGCGATCCACGCTAAACCAAAAGAGGACTCTGAAAAGAGTCCTTTTTCATCTTGCAGCACTAGAAAACTCGTGTTAGAATTCACCACATGAACACGATCACTGCAACACTCTCGATTCTGACTCTCGCTCTTCTCTATGGTGCTTCTGCACAGAAGCGTCTCTGGTGCTCGGTTGATTGTTTTCACAAACACTTCGTCATCAGTGTTCGTGGACTCTGCCGCATCGGCACTGTTCTCTCCGCAACTTCTCTCTTGATCGCAAGCACGATCTGATATACAATCACTCACACAACACAAGGAGTTTTCACATCATGTCTATCCTGAACCTGTCTGCTCGTCCCACCGTTCGTTTTGATGTCTCGAATGCACAACATCGTCAGTATGTGCAAACCTTCATGAAAACTAGGTCTTGGGCTAAGTGTCCCGTTGTCTTCTACGTTGACTCTGAATATAGCTCTGTCGTCGAGATGGTCAGCGAACAAATGATGCGATTCTATATGTCTAAGGACGCTGATATCAAGACGAAACGAGTCTATAAGAAATCTGTGAAGTAAGTAGAGTTTTACTAACATCTGAGAGAAAGTTTTACATGAGTGAATTCAAAGTTCTGAGTGACCGAGAACACGTAAAAATTCGAAGCGGCATGTACTGCGGGTCGATTGTTGAAGAGCCTATCACCGGAATCATCAACTACACATATCAGACGAAGACAATTGTTCCTGGACTGATTAAGTGTTTTGACGAAATCCTGCAAAACTCGGTGGATGAGGCGCTTAGGGTAGACTTTGCGCTTGCAAATAAAATCTCTGTAAACATCAAGTCTACGATCAACGGTACAGAGATTAGCGTCAGTGATAACGGTCGAGGTATTCCTGTTGAGAGGATCGGTGATCGGTATCGACCAGAGCTTGCATGGACTGAGCTTCGTGCTGGATCGAACTTCGATGATTCGAAAGGTAGAATCACTGCTGGATCACATGGTATGGGCAGTTCAATCGTTAACATTCTGTCGGATCAGTTTGTTGGTGTAACTGATGATGGTAAGCTTCGCTGCACCGTTACTTGTTCCGATAATATGTCGAATGTTGATGTTCATGTTGGCAAATCGAAAGAGCGCGGCACGACTGTTACGTTTATTCCCGATCTGAAGCATTTTGGTATCACTGAATTCTCTCAGGATCATACCGATGTTATCATTGATCGTCTGTACAACATGGCTATCATGTATCCCAAGATCGAGTTTTCGATTAACGGTACTAAGTTGAAGTTCAAGAACATCAAACAGATTGCAAAGAACTTTCATGAGTCTGCTGTATCGTTCGAGACCGAAAACATTGGTATGGTATTTGCACCAGCAGGTGCAGACGAAGAATTTCGCTGTCTGAGCTATGTCAACGGCATTTATGTCAAGAACGGCGGCGCTCATGTTGACTACGTGATGAGTCGAGTTATCGAGACTCTGCGTGAAGCAATCACAAAGAAACACAAGATTAACGTTCTGCCGAATCAGATCAAACAACACATTCTATTTGCATCATGGATTAATGGTTTCAAGAATCTCAAGTTTGATTCTCAGACTAAAGAGCGCATCACAAACACTCAAGGCGAAGTCTCTGCTATTCTCGGTGACATTGACTATGAGAAGATCGCAAAGTCGATTCTGAATACGCCAGAGATCATTGATCCAATGATCGCCGCGATCCTCTACAAGAAAGAACTTGCAGAGAGACAAGCACTCGCAAAAGCAAACAAGGATCTCGATAAGACAAATCTTCGCAAGATTTCTAAGTTCACTGATGCAGCAAACAAGACTGATCGCAAAAACTGTATGCTTGCTGTCTGTGAAGGCGACTCTGCAGCTAACGCTGTGCTGTCTGCACGAACAGAGATGATTGGTTGTTATCCTCTGAAAGGTAAACCGATCAATGCAATGGGTGCAACTGCAAAAGATTTGCTTGCAAACAAAGAGTTTGTTGATCTGATGTTGGTTACTGGTCTGAAGATTGGTCAGAAAGTCAATAGCATCTCTGATCTTCGATTCGGTAAGATCGTGATGATGGTTGATGCGGACGCCGACGGAACCCACATCCAAGGACTTCTGTGCGCAATGATTAAGAAGTTCTGGCCAGAGCTTTTCACTCTTGGCGCAGTCTATGCATTCAACACACCGCTAGTGAAAGTTGAAGTTGACAAGAAAGAACTCTATTTCTATAGTCTCGACGACTTCAACAAGTGGGTCGATTCTAACAAGTCAAAGAAGTTCACTTCCAGATACCTGAAGGGTCTTGGTTCTTCGACTGCAAAAGACTTCAAGAAGTATTTCGAAAACATGGACAAACATCTCGTTCAGATCACTATCGATGATGTTTCTGATCTAGAAGTCGTTGATCTGGTGTTTGGTAAAGAAGCCGGCGCAGCAGATCGACGTAAAGTCTGGCTCGATCTCGAACAAACTGTTGACGCTGTTGCTTAACTACAGTACAATGCAATCATGAACAACGCAATCGACATTCGCACTCAGCGCATCATCAAAACTCGCAAGAAACTTATCAGTAAGTGTGTTGCGATTCTCAAGACTTCTGTTGGACGCATTCAGAAACAAGGATGTGGCTGCACCATCGATGGTGTAGGTGCTGTCTACAAGAACGGCACTCTGCGAGATGCGATTGCGATTCTGCTTGCACCAAGTCAGATTCACAATCACACTTATGGCGAAATCTCTGAAGACGAGCAGTTTTACATCGTAAAGAAGATTGCGCGTATGTACTCTATTCGGTATGATCTGCCAGCAGAGCGTGACTTTCTCGTGAAGTTTCTGCAACAGCTTCAAGATGCTCATGACAACGCATTCGATGGATTCAATCACGTAGACGGTGATCGGATGCAGTTCTTTCTGAGTGAGTGTGACAAAATTAAAGATAGTCTCGAAAATGCAAACTAAAAATATCAAAGACCTGTTCTCAACCGAAGTTCGATCTTTCTCGATCTATGACTGTCAGCGTAGTCTGCCGTCTGGCATCGATGGCATGAAGCCAGCAATGCGAAAGATTGTATTCGGTATGTTGAAGAAGTTTCCGACGCAAGAAATCAAAGTTTCTTTGGCTGCTGCCGGGATTCAGGAAGTTAGCTGTTATCATCACGGTTCTCTCGAAGGCACTGTTGTGAACATGGCACAAAGCTTTCCTGGCAGCAACAACGTACCGTATCTCGAAGACATCGGGCAGTTTGGCTCTCGCATCAGCCCCGCCGCATCTGCGTCTCGCTACATCTTCACGAAGCTATCCGAATCGTTTCGCAAAATCTTTCTAAAAGATGATGACAACATTCTGCGATATCTCGAAGATGATGGCATGTCGATTGAACCGGAATACTATCTGCCAATCATTCCCGCAGTGCTGCTGAATGGCTCTGACGGCATGGGTACTGGCTTTGCTTGTCGTATTTTGAGTTACAATCCACTTGATCTCGTTGCTGCATGTGAAGAAGTTGTCAAGAAGAGTAAGCTTCGAGAAGACCTCACGCCTTGGTATCGTGGCTTCACTGGCACTATCGAGAAGAATGCTCAACAAACAGTCTTCACTGGAGTTTACGAGATTCAGAACACTACGACGATGGTGATCAGCGAACTGCCAATCGGATCATTTACGCAGAAGTATCGCGAAGTGCTGAATGATCTTGAGGACAAAGGTCTTGTCAAGAGCTACGTCGATAACTCAAGCGAAGAGAAGACTGAGTTCGTTGTTACGTGTCCGCGAGAGACGCTGCGTAAGCCACACGATGAGTTGCTGAAGACGTTCAAGCTCGTGAGTCGTGATACAGAGAACTTCACTGTCTGGAACGAATCTGGTCGCCTGCGTAAGTTCGACTCTGCAAAGCAACTCGTTGAGTGGTTCGTCAACTTTCGACTTCATAAGTATGAAGAACGACGACTGAAGCTGATTGAAGAGTCGCAGAATCTGCTTGATGTGATGAATGAACGAGCAAGGTTTATTCGATTCTATCTTGACAACACCGATTGGTTCTCAAAATCAAAGAAATCTGATATCGTTGCTCGACTTGATAATCTTAACTTCACTCGTATCGATGATCTGATGTCGATTCGAGTCTACAATCTGACCGGCGATCAGATCGAAGAGCTGAAACGCAAGATTGAAACTGAACAAGAAACATTTGATCGACTGAATGCAACGACAGCAAAAGAGATGTATCTAAAAGACTTGAGCGATGCAAAGAGCTACTTCAAGTCAAAGAAAGTATTCTAAAACGCACTAGGAAGCGATTGGAGACGGTTTCTCATACTGGTTGGTACACAGTGACACCAACGATGCGAAAACGCTCCAATCGCGTTTAAACGAAGGATAGAACATATATGTTTGATAAGATCGTTCAGAGTTGGACAGAGTTTGTCCACAAATATCCAGTTCTTGCATATACAGACATTGCATCTGTTGTTGCTTTTCTCGCATATATGGTGCTTGCATGATGCGACTCTACTACGTCAAGTTCAGCGAGTTGCACAAGAAGTCAAAAGTCGGTGAGACTCCATCTCTCATCTGGGCACTAATTGCAGACTCTGAAAACAAAGCAATCGAGATTGCTGATGGGATTGGGATGAAGCCAACGATCATGTCTTCTCATCAACTAAGTCCTTACTGGAGATAACACGATATGGCAATAGATATTGATCTTTCATCACTAACTGATCCAACCGAGATTGCTTCTGCAGTCAGCAACATCGGAAATGATATCTCATCCGCAATCACTGATGCTGAATCATCAATGAAATCGCTTGTATCAAAAGCAACAAGCAACTGTGATATTTTCGGTAGCCTTGGTTCGCTGGTGCCAGATGTCAGCAGCGTAACCGATACAATTAACTCTGTCGGCTCATCGATCATGGGCGCAGCAAGCTCGATTCAGAGCACGATTAGTAGTTTTATCGAATCTGCTGGCAATGTGATCAAAGACTTGAAAGCTCAAATCTCTGGCATCACTGACGCAATCAAGAGTGCTGTATCAAAACTGATTGGTGCTGGCACAGAACTACTAAACAAGATAAAGTCTGCTATCTCTGATGTCATTGCATCTGTAAATGATATCATTGGTGGTATCATGAACTCTGTGACATCAATGCTTGACAACATGGACTCTCTGTTTAGCGATATCGCATCTGGCATCAAAAACTTGTTCAGCGTGAACTGTCAGTCTGTCTCTGGTGCGCTTAGTGCTGTTGGTACTGGTGCGGGTCTTGATTCTGCTGTTGCTGCTGTAACTGGAACTGCTGAAGAAGCTTTCTCTGGCGCAATGTCCGGCGTCAACAACAAGATGAGCGACATTCAGAACAATGTTCTTGGCGGTATCACAGATTCTGCTAAAAACATTAGTGGTGCAGTATCATCGATTAGCGGCAAACTCTCTGCATTGAAGGCACTCGCATGACACGCGGCATCGCTAGACTTGGTGACACAACACACGGTCGGTGCAAGATTCACGACAACAAAGAATTTAGCGGCACTATCATCTCTGCATCTGCTGACACTGACTGCAATGGTCGCGGCGTTGCTCGTCTCGGTGACACAGTTTTATCGGACTGCGGACATACCGGCACTATCATCTCTGCATCTGCTGATACAACTTGTAACAATCGAGGCGTTGCAAGACTTGGTGACAACACTGCTGGCGACTACATTGCGACTATAATCAGTGCATCGCCAGATTCAACTTGTAACTGAGAGACAGAAGGAACTTTATATCATGGGTGGCTCCGCACTGAAGAACACACAAACTCGTCGCTATGATCGCGATGAGTATCTTCGTATCGCAAATCTTGTGACTGTCAAACTTAGTACGCTTGATAATGTCTATCGAGCGTATCCTATTCCACACATTCGCGATAAACAGACATTCGGTGATCTCGACATTCTCTATACAACATGGAGCGATGCTGCGGTGCGTCGAGACTCGATTCAGCGCATGTTTGAGCCAAACGAGATTGTGAAGAACGGCGATGTTATCTCGTTCAATGTCGAGGAACTGCAAGTTGATGCGATTCATAGTTTGTTCAGTCCATCGAACTATGCACTCAAGTATTTCTCGTGGAATGATGCGGGTAATCTCTGTGGAAAGCTTTTTCATAAGTTTGGACTGAAGCATGGACACAAAGGATTGGTACTGCCGCTGCGCGATGGTAATAATCACTTCGAAGATGTTCATCTGACATTCAATCACGATGATGCTCTGAAGTTTGTTGGACTCGATCCAGAAATCTACAATGATGGTTTTGACACTCTTGATGATCTGTTCAAGTATGTTGCGTCGAGTCCGTACTACAATCCAGACTTCTACAAACTTGAGAATCTGAACACGATTGCAAAAGTTCGTGATCGTAAGCGAACAACATACAATAAGTTTCTTGCATTTGGTGAGTCATATGTTGGTCCTCGCTACACCGGATTCAGCGAAGACAAGAGTGTTTACTTGCAGAGAATTTTTGATGCGTTTCCACATGCATATGAGCAGTTCGAACAAGCAAACGCTCGACTCGCAACTCAAAAGTTTCTGAAGCAGAAGTTCAACGGTGATCTTGTCAAGGAACTGACTGGACTGTCCGGCAAACAACTTGGTGCTTTCATGCGACATCTGCGAGAACAGTTTGACTTCAAGGAATCTGTTCTGTTATACTTGAGCGAAGCAACGATTCGAAAGAACGTGCTTGACATGTTTGAAACTTTCAACGACAATTGACTCATCATGAAAAAGTTTAATGACTATCTCGACTCTGTTGGTGAACTGAAGCGCCATCCAACGCCAGTCTGGAAATGGGCAGCATACAAAGCTGGCTCTGTGAGCTTTCACGATACTCGAAGTGAAGCACTTGCTGTATCAAACAACATTGAGCAAGTTGAAACTGAAGAAAGCATCAAGCAGCGTAAAGAAGTTCATGAGCATAATGTGAAGATTGAGCGATATGCGTTTGATGCTTGGTGGTATGACTTTCAGCTTGACTATCAGCTCATGCCAGCGAAACTATTCGAATTGATCTACTCTGAAGCTTATGACAAAGCACATGCATACGGCTATGATGCTATTGCAGAAGAGTTTGACAAACTTGCAGACTTTGCTAACAGGATTCTCGATGCAGCAAAATAATGTCATTCGCGCAATTCGATTTGCAAACAACAAACATCGCGAAGTCGGTCAACGTCGCAAGTGGTCCGATCAGCCATACATCACGCATCCGATTGCAGTGATTCGACTACTGATGCAGTATGCAGAGCCGACAGAAGCAATGCTTGTTGCGGCTGCTCTACACGACACTGTTGAAGATACGAATACGACTCTCGAAGAGATCGATGACAATTTTGGTCGAGAAGTCGCGCTGCTTGTCTACTGGTTGACTGATGTTGCAAAGCCAGAAGATGGTAATCGCGCCGCTCGAATGAAGATCAATAGAGATCATATTGAAGCAGCACCAGCAGAAGCACAGACGATCAAAGCAGCAGACTCGACACATAATCTGTTGAACTGCGTTGCAACTGCTGGTCGCTTTGCAGAGAAGTACATTCCCGAGAAACGAGCAGCATTCGAGATTCTGCATAAAGCAGATCGTCTCATGATGCAAGTCTTTGATCGAGTGTTGACTGAACAAGAATCTCAACTGAAAGAAAAGAAACTTTATCATGATCGTAAGCGAACTGATCAAAAAGCTACATCAGATGCAAAGTGAAGTCGGTGATGTTGATGTTACCATCACTGATGGATATGAAGCACTCTGCTACTATGGTGAGTTTGCTGTCATCAAGTTCTTTGATCCGCAAACTTGTCAGATGACAATCGACATTGGAATTGGTGGAACTCGACAATAATAGTTGTTGACATCAGCAAAAAGTTCTACTACAATAACTATACCAACGCAAACACAAGGAACATATGCTGAACACGGCGCTACTCGCAAGTCGGAATGAACTTAACGATTTTACCCAAGAGTTGGCTGCTGAATGTCAACGTGTTGGTAGTCGGATAGTCAAAGTCAGGAATGGAATGTGGTTCTGCGTAAGCTTCTGCGCAGCAAATCGGAATGGGAACGACGACCCTTTGTTCCATACTTCGGATTGGGAACACTGTTGGGAAGCTAACGGAGCCAGCGTAGCAAATCGAGACTTCGACATTGTGGAATTTTGATAGTATAATACACAGACAGAAAACACAAGGAACACACAATGGCATACATCTCGCAAGACGAAAAAGCAAAGATCGCTCCCGCAGTCAAGTCGCTGCTGAAGCAATACGGACTCAAGGGCACTCTGAGCATTCGTAATCACAGCACACTCTGTCTGACGATCAGCTCCGGTTCTATCGACTTCTTTGCTTCTGCAAATCGTATGAACAAAGAACTCGCTGATCTTCGCGGCGATGTCTATCGTGAAGTCAAAGATGAAATTCAAGTGAATCCATACTACATCGACAGTCACTTTGACGGCGTTGCTGCACAAGTTCTGACTAAGCTGCTGTCTGCTCTGCGTGGCGAAGGCTGGTACAACAACAGCGACATCCAAACCGACTACTTCGACGTTAAGCACTACTGCGATATCAATATCGGCAAGTGGAACAAACCCTATCAACTCACTGTGTAAGGAAACTCTGAAATGCAAGAATCTAACAACATGTTCGGCATCAATCTCGAACGAGTCATCAATAGTCACGAAGCATGGGCAATCAATAAAGTTCTTGCAACTAAGCTGAGTCTGCATCCGCACTTCACTGTCGGCGAGTTCTTTCAGTCACTCGCTGATGATGATCTTGAGTTTCTTGGCAAAGCAATCGCTGAAACCAACTTCGAAGATCATGCATCGGCAGAACTCTTTCTGATGATGATTCTTCTCTGCATGGCAGAAGGTCTTGACATCAGCGACGATGAATCTCTTGAAGCACGATTCGATATGCTCACTATGTTTGTCACTCTTGAATCACTGCGCCGCAAAGGCATGGTCGAGATCAAGTATGAAAACATGAGCTTCGGTGATGACATGAATCACGTTGATCTTGTTCGCGCAACGCCAGAAGGAGTGAATCTTGTTGCTCAACTGTTGGCAAAGGACGCAGAAGATGGCGAATCTAAAGCCGGGTGATCTCGCAGAAGTCATTGATTCAATTGATGGCGCTGCTGTCGGTCAAGTCGTAACTGTTCTCTCATTTGAAGGCGAACACTCAAAACTTGGTCGCATCTGGCGCTGTCAGTCAAAGCAAACTCTTGTGACTGAGTTCGGTGGAGTTGGCAACACTGCTGACTTTGCAGAAGATTGGCTACACAAGATCGATGATCCGAATACTGTCATTGAAGACTTTGAAGATTTGACTATTGAGCACTAAATATTCTTAGTTCTCACTAGGAATATCGTACATGCTTTCAGCACCATACTATCATGGGATTGTCCGCAAGGTGATTGTCGCCTTCGGACAACTCTTCTCCGACATCAAGATTCAACGACTTAACAGCGCCGGCACAGTCGAGCAACTAATCGATGTGCCTGTCTCATATGGCAACAAAGAGAAGTGGTATCAACGCCTGCGCGAAGAGAAAGACACAGATCAGCGTGTGTTGATTTCGTTGCCAAGAATCGGCTACGAGATTGTTGGTCTACAATACGACTCATCTCGTCGTCTCAACAAGTTGACGCAGTATCGAGCATGTGAACCAACACTCGCTGGCAACTATCTCTCTGCATATGCACCTGTTCCATATACAATTGCAATCAATGTCTATATCATGACGAAGACGCAAGATGATATGTTTCAGATCGTTGAACAGATTTTGCCGTATTTCGGTCCACAATACACGTTGTCAATCAATGCGATTCCGTCACTGAAGATTGTGCAAGATGTTCCAATCACGATGACCGGTATTGAAATCAATGACTCATATGAAGGTCCGATGGACAATCGTCGCGAGATTCTTGGCACTCTCGCGTTCAATGTAAAGACAGAGTTTCTTGGTCCGATCAAAGACGATACTTCTGGTATCATCACTAAAGTTATCAGCAAGATTGATCCCATGTACGGCGACACTGCCCGTCAAGTTGAAGTCGAAGCGATTGGTGATGTCACAAACTACACAATCGTTGAAGACTTCTTTGACATTCCTAGACCAATCGCTTAATATCGAGGAGTTCACCGAATGTCAAAACTAAACGAACTTGCAGAGCTTCTAAAGTCGGCAAAACGCTCTACCACGCAAAAACAGCAACAGGTTGATGTCAGCGTACCCGTTGTTGAAGAAACCGTCTCCAAAGAGCTTCCAGACCCGTTCCAAGAGCTTTTAGAAGCAGAGACGATCAGCAATCTGCCAGAGCCAAAGCCGGTAGTTGTTGCTCCTACACAAGAGCCTGTCCTTGTTCAAGAGAAGCCAAATCTTTTTATGCAGCAGATGCAGAAAGAGATGCAGATGTTGCGTAAAATGATCGAAGAGTCGCAACACAGACAGAGTGCGATCTATCAACCGTCGTACTCTGGTGGCGGCGCTGATAGTATGTCGAACATTGATCGACCGATCAAGAATGTTACATCAGACTATACGCCGACAACGAGGGACTGGTACATTGGTGTTGGTCAGCGAGACGAAATTGTTACAATCACACTACCAACAGCAATAAAGAATGGTAGAGAGTATGTGATTAAAGATGAATCTGGTATTGCTCAGTTAGTCCCGATCAGAATTGTTGGAACAATCGACACTGATCCAGAAGGCATTGAAATTCGAATCAACTACGGTAGCGTTACGCTTCTATACAACAACGGCTGGAGAATCATCTAATGAGCTATTTGCTTGACGACAAAATTAAACTTGAACCAACCGCACAACTGAACGCATTCGGTAGACTTCGAACATCTGATACTCGCTTACTAGGTGAATACCGATACATGTATGGTAGCGGTACTACTATCGAGCTGGTCGATAAGATTGTTGGTAGTGGACAACTTATCAAAGATCAGGCTAGAACTTGCTATCTTGCTCAAGTTGGCACAGATTCTGGTGCTACTGCAATTCGACAAACGAAACAATATCATCCATATATTTCTGGTACAACAAATCTCGCATTGATTACATTCGTAATGAATGCACAAAAGACTGGATTGTCTCAGAGTGTTGGTCTATTCGATGATCTGAACGGATTCATCTTTCGAGTTCGTGACACTGTTGCAGAATTCGTCATTCGAAAGAACGGTGTTGATGTAGAAGTTGTTCCTCAGACGCAATGGAACGGAGATCGTCTTGATGGTTCTCGATCAAAACTAAATCAGTCTGGTGTTCTTGCTAACTTCACGAAAGCTCAGATTCTTGCAATCGACTATCAGTGGCTTGGTGTTGGCAAAGTTCGATTTGGTTTCGTTTTGAATGATGAGACCGTAATTTGTCATACGTTCTATCATGCAAACATTGTGACTGAAGCATACACATTTCAGCCATCTTTGCCTGTGCGATGGGAAATCAAGAACACTGCCGTTACTGCATCTACATCAACTTTGATGATGATCTGTGCTAGTGTGCATTGTGAAAACTCTGACTATGAAACCGGATTTTCTCGTAGCGTAAGCACAGACGGTACTGCAATCGCTGTTACATCTGCAAATAGTACGAATGGTAAAGGTATCATTGCAATTCGCCTCAAAAACGTTCTTGAAGGTAAACCAAATCATGCGCTTGCAAGACTGAAACAATTTGCACTGTTCTCAAACAATGACATCAATTACAGAATTGTCATTCTGTCAGGAGCAGCAGCAATACAGACAGCAACTTGGCAAGACGTTCCAGGCTACGGATGGTGCGACTACACAAAAGACTTCACACTCTCGGCAACATGGAATTCTGCAGAAGATTATCAAGTTCTTGTTGACGATTTTGTGACTGGTGGCAACGGAGGTCAATCTGGATCGGTTGTTTCATCTACACTTGACAACAGATCAGCATCGATCTATCAAAACTATGATGCATCTGATAGCATGATTCTTGCCATCATCGGATATCGACTCACGACTGATGCCACCGTTCGCGCAAGCATGAGCTGGATCGAAATCAAGTAAACTGTGTTATAATCAACTTGTGACAATCAATAGAGGATATCAATGAGTGAAAACTTCTTTACTAGCGTGTCAGAGTTCTCGATTCACATCGAGTCTCTGGCAGCAAAGCTTGAAATGACGCATCTCGAAGCACTGAATCACTTCTGCGAAGAAACAGGTGCCGAGTATGATGCAGTTGCGGCACTTGTGTCGCCAACGCTGAAACAGAAAATCTATGAGGAAGCAGTCAAGCAGTACTCAATGCCAAAGATGACTGCTGTGCAGTTGGATGACTTCTGAGAAAGCATTTCAACTCTACTTCGCAGTACGCCTTTACTTCAACACTGGGTTCAATATCTTTGAGCGCGGAACAAACTTCAAAGGCAAGAACGAAGTTCAAGAGCGAAACGATTTCTATCTAATTCTACCAATCATGCGGATGGTCGAATCTGAACGTCAGCTGATTGAATTGTGTGTAGCAAACAACCTTTATGGAAATCCAGAGTTTCTATATGATCCGTCATATGCAGAAGAAAACTTCAAGCACTGGATCAAAGTCAAAGAGTCGCTTGACTACACACTTGAAACGAATCTTGACTACATCGAGTTTGAATGTTTCAAACGCAAGTGGAGTCTCGATGATTATCTGTCACGACAGATAATTTCTGATTTACTGAGTCAAAAAGTCGAATATGAGTGTATAATACTACTTGACAGACGATCAAGTTGTATGCACAAGATTCAAGGTTTTGACTCAAGTAAATACACTGACCGTATGGTCAAAGCAAGTAAGTTTGTCGCAAAAGGCACTTTAGGTCATCGTCACATCAGCCGCATCGACAATTTTTTAAACGCAATCAACGAAAGCTAACATCATGGCAACTTCTCTATCAGCACTCCGCAAAAACAAGTCATCAATGCTCGACAAGATCGTCAAGGATCTCGACTCTGGTGGCAAGCGCAACGACTCTGATGATCGCTTCTGGACGATCTCTCGCGATAAAGCTGGCAACGGTTCTGCAATTATTCGCATTCTGCCACCAGTCAATGGTGATGAACTACCTTGGGTAAAGAACTTCAGCTACGGTTTCAAGGGCCCAACCGGGAAATGGTTCATTAATGAGTCACCAACCACCATCGGTCTGCCCGATCCCGTTGCTGAGTACAACTCTGCTGCATATGCAAGCAAAGACGAAGCACGTATTGCAGAAGCAAAGAATCGCAAGCGTCGTAATCAGTTCATTGCAAACATTCTTGTTATCAAGGATCCAGCAAATCCCGAGAACGAAGGGACCGTCCGCCTTTGGAAATTCGGCAAAAAGATTCAAGACATGATCATGGCCAAGGCGAAGCCTGAGTTCGATGATAGCGATCCAGTCTTTGTGTGGGACATCGATGAAGGCTGTAACTTCAAACTGCGTATCAAGAACGTTGCGAATTATCCAAACTACGACTCTTCTGAGTTTGCTGCACAATCTCCACTCGCAGATAGCGATGAAGAGATGCAAACGATTCTCGACAAAGCACATCGTCTGAGCGAGTTCATTCAGCCAGAACACTTCAAGCCATATGATGAACTGAAGAAGCAGTTTGATCGTGTGATGTTCGGTGAAGGCACTTCAAAGACTGCTGAACAGAAAGCAATGTCTGCTGCAAGCGATGACGAAGAAGACTTCGATCTTGATGCAGAAGTGAAGAAAGCTGCTGCGCCAGCTCGTAAGATCGAGAAGCCAGTCGAGACTAATGTCGATGATGACGATGATCTGGAAGACTTCAAAAAACTTCTTGCCGATCTGTGATCATTTTGATCTGATATAAACAAAGGGAGCATTTAGCTCCCTTTTCATTTGCTTAAAATTTAAGCATCAGCCGAGATATAGCGCATCAATAGGAAGTTCCCAGGTATCTCGAAGCTCTTGCTCAAGCTGCTCGATCTGTTGAAGCGCATCTTGATAGATTTGTGGACCATTCAGCGTCACGCCACCGATCATTTGAACACCAGCAAACTTTGATAGATTCTCGCCCCACTGGCGTTTAATGAGTGCAGTTGCGTATCGCTTGAACCAGACATCTTCAAAGATTTTTGGATTCTGTTCTGGATCAATTGCGACGTAGCATTCAATGACAATCCAAGCATCTGGCATCATATGTTTGTCCCAGTTGACATCAACATACAACTTGTCGGTATTTTTGTTGAATCTGAATGTTGGCTGTCCATTCAGAATCTGATCCATCATTGTGATGTGCTGCATCGTATGCTCATAGTAAGCAATGTTGCCAGCAGACCATAGTAGATGCATTTGATTCAACAGGAATTGGTAGGAAACGTTAAACAGAGATGTGTCACCCCCACCAGCAGCACTCATTCTTGGCTTGATAACTTTATTCACACTAACAATGTTACTTGGTAGTGGAATATACTTGTTATCATAGTCTGCTTGTGTTATCTGATGCTTGAAATATGTCATCTCAGTTGCATCAAAATGATGATCTCGATACTTGCGAAGAGCATCTTCATAGCGATCTTGAATCTGCTCATCGGTAACATCGATATTGATGACTGGTGCACCGAGACTGCGTAAGCAGTATCGTTTGAAGTCGTCAAGAGTTGTTATTGCCATTATTGAAGCTCCTCTGCATCGATTTGTTTAATACGTTTCTGAACGCTTGGTGGCGTTTTTGGATGTTCACGAATGATCTTACGATCTACAAAGTCACTACCAACTTCATCAACGAGTCGGTTGAAGTGTCGCGTCGTGACATTGGGATGATTCATAATGCCGTTCATCATTGACTCTGATGGATACTTTCTGAACTTATCACCATATGCTTTCACGCCATCAAGTAGCTTATCGAGATGCTCGGCTTTCAGCTTTGGATGATACTGTAGATTCTTTGCGATATGTGCTGCATGATCTGGATCACTCAGTAGCTCATGTGGCAAGTCTTTCTTCTGATGGAATCCTAGTTCTGCCAGATCGGATGAATCTAGTCCACTTGGATTGTATTCTTTCAGAACGTTATGTAGAGCCGCCGCGCTTGCGTTACGCCGCTTCAGATAACTTGCAACGTTGATGAAGCCAAGATAGCGCCTAGAGCCTTCTGCATCAGTTGATCCGATCCAGTGATTTACGAAATCATCTGATAGCTTGTCGCTTTCGAGAAGTTTAGAGTCTCCATCTAGATCGTGTGACTTCAGCATTTCTTTCTGAATGCGCTCAACATGTTCTGGCTTCGTTTGCTTCATTCGAAGAATCGTAGACAGCGTACTGATTGGCCTATGCGAAATCTCTGCATTATCAAGCATCTCGTGAATTTCATGTGAATGAATCTCGTTGTGCTTTGCAAAATCGTTTAGTCCATATGCATTGTTGTTGTGTCGAATGTTCTGATTAACTTTGCGTAGAAACTCTGTGCGATGATGTTCAGGAACTTCTTGATACCGACTCGCAAGATTTGTGTCCAGACCAAGCCTGCTCATATGATCAAGCTGTTCGCCAGTGAATTTGTGATTGCCAGTTCCTGCCATCTCATTCAGCGTAGAAATAGCATTGTTGTGAAGTGGACTCGCTTTGTTATATGCATGTGATAGTAGTGTATCAACATGCTTTGGCTCAAGCGTTTTCATGTCAGCAATTCGCATGTGCCTGCCGCCATTCAGTGCTCGATCAAACAGCTTATCAACATGCTCAGTCTTTAGCTTAGGATGCTGATAAATTGCGTAGTTGTTCACACCAGCGTCAATGAGTTTGTGTAGTTGCTGATCGTTCAGGTGTGGATTAGCAGCAAGCTTCTCGTTCCATCCCTTTTGATGTAGCAGATCAAACTGTTCGTCGCTTAGTTTATTGCGTTCTGCATTACGTAGAAATTCTCGCGAATAGCCATCATTCTTATATTCTTGCCACTGACGTTCGAACTTTTCTGGATCAACGCCAAAATGTCGATCTGCTAAACTGTGATCGTGACTATCAAGATCAGCAGTCTTTCGCATGAACGCTTCAATATGCTTTGCGTATGGCTTGTATCGATCATCACTGTCGAAGTTGATTTCTTCATTCGCTGGATCTTTTGCTTGACCAGACTCGTGATGAATCTGCATAAACGCACCGTTTGGAAAGTGCATCGTGTACTTGCCGCCTTCATACTTGTCAAACATATTGTTTGCTGTTGGCGTAGATGTGCACCACTGAGCAGCGTGTTTCTTTCCTGGGCCGTAGATAGCAATCGATGTCTCTTTGTTTGGAACTTTGTAGCCCTTCACACCATCGTCACTATAGACTTCTTCCAGCGGCTTAACTGCGCCTTTATCTTGTGCAGAGTGCTTGACGATGTGTGCAACATCATGTAGACTCTGTACTGTATGATTCTTGATGTTCGTATCATGCGCAGTAGAAGATGCTTTGTCAAAGTAGCCAAGACTTTCTTTGACTTTTGGATCAAAGATGTCATCGCCTTTCAGATGTCGATCAACAAGCCACTCGGTGTACTTCTTGTTCTTGCTTGGATCGATGTGTTCTGCAACAGTATCGACAACACCATCAATAGCGTGTTTGTACTTCGACTTGATAAAATCGATACGATCTTCGAGAAGAATGTTAAAATTGTACACAGATTCATCAACGATCTGTGCTTCAAATAGTGTTTTCGCTAGGATTGAATGTGCCATATGATTATTGTAGGTTGACTGCAAGTATTTAAACAAAGTGAGCTTGACTTCTCTCATCATCGTGTTGTACAATCACTGACATGAACACTGATACCCAAAACTTCGACATCATCAAGCAAGCTTTGTATAGCACAAAGCTGAGTCGTATGCTTGCTCAAGAGAACATCAATGTTGTATTTGATAGCAGCGCAAGAACTGCTTCGTTCAATCCAGAACAGAGGACGCTGACTTTTCCGCACAGCACCGCGTTTCTCGATCAAGACATCCATGAACTGTTCATGTTCCATGAAGTGAGCCATGCACTGCATCTGCCGCACGATGCGATTGATCTGCTGAAAGCTTCCGGTGCAGATCACTCCTGCTTCAACATCGTGATCGATATTCGCGATGAACGACTGATCAAGCAAAAGTACCCTGGTTGCATCAAGACATTCAATCTCGCATATGAAAAGCTGCTCGATCAAGAGTTCTTCGGTAAAAAAGAAGTTATTGCAAAGCGCTCTTTTGCAGATCGTCTGAATGTCTATGCTAAGTGCGGCATGAAAACTGCTTCTTTTATTGCATTCACTGCTGAAGAACAAGCATTCTATGAAACGTGCATGACAGCAGAAACTTTTGATGAGTTCATTGAACTTGCAAAAGAACTTGAAGAACTCGACAAGAACTCTGATTCTCTGAATTCTATGCTTGGCGATCTCATCGAGTCATATGAGCTTCAACAAGCAGACGATGACGCTGAAGATCAACTCACAGAAGAACAACTTCGCAAGCAAGCCGAAGAAGAGATCAAGCGTATGCGTGAAGAGCGTGTTCAAGACATCTTCAATGGCAACTTCGAAGAAAGCATTCTCACAAACGCACATGTGATCAACTACGAGTCTATTCCACTGAAAGATGTGAAGATTACTCGTGCCGCGTCATATGCAAAGACTCTGAAAGCAGCGATGTCTTCTCGTTGGGATGTGGAACCGGGGGCGAGTGTTGCTGAGATTACTACCGAAATCCGAGCACTGCGAAAGAGTGTTCAGACTTCTGTTGATTCAATGATCCGTGTGTTTGAATCTCGTAAAGCAGCACAACAGTACAAGAATGTTCGTATCAGCGATACCGGCATGATCGATGTCAACAAAGTACATCGCTATCAGTTTGACGATAAAATCTTTCGTCGTGCTGCGAAAGTACCGAATGCAAAGAATCATGCATACTACATTCTTGTCGATATGTCTGGCTCTATGTCATCTGTTCTCGGTGATGTTATTGAACAAGTGATTGTGTTGACTGAGTTCATGCGTCGAATTCAAGTGCCGTATAAAGTCGTTGGATTTGGTGCAGCACTCGATTACCCTGACCATGATCCGAATCCAAACTATGCAAAACAGAATCCACTGATATTCTGCGAAGCTGATCTGTTTGAGATCATGTCGCATGAGCAGACTGCGGCAGAACACAATATGGCAATCTTTGGTCTGATGAAACGAATTCGATTCAGTCTTGGTGGCACGCCGACTGGCTACGCAATGCTTGCATCTGAGCAATATGCAAATGAGTTCTTCAAGAGTGTTCGTGCAGACAAGAAACACATGGTTGTGCTGACTGATGGCGAACCGACCGATCTGTTGACCAATCGCTGGCAAAATCGCGGCAAAAACTTGTTGCTCGTTGATCCTGTTACGAAGAAAGTTGTCTCATCGAGGTCAAGTGCTCCGTATGCAGCGATCAATGCAGTCGGTAAGATTTTCGAACAGCGTCACGGAATCAATCTGACGACTATCTCGATCTCAAAGCGACTGAATGAAGAAGTAACATCTGCGTTTGTCACTGGCTCTGTATCGGACAAAATGAAAACTGAGTGGCGAGTACAAGGCTTCACGAAGATGATCGATCCCTATACACAGAACGAAGTCTACTTTGCAAAGCCGTTCGGTGTTGAGACTGATATCGGAAACATCGAAGGTGATATCTCTGAAAAATCTGCTTCTCAGATCGCTCGTTCAATGCTCAAGAATCTCAAGGGCGTCAAGAAGTCTCGAATCTTTCTGAATGCGATTGCCGAAAAACTTTCTTGAAAGTTGTTGCGTTCCTGTGTTTTGTTGGTGTACAATTCACTCATCAACAAAACACACGGACACACTACATCATGAACACTTCTAACGCTCACATGGATCTCGACACTGTTGTGCAAGCACTCTACAATCGCTTTGGCGACAACGTGATCTCGACTCAAGAATCTCAGGACTACATCAAGTCTCTGGGTCAAGCTGATCCCGGCAAGTACTATCTCGATCTGCGTAGCCGCTTCCGCGCTGGTCACGGTAAGCTCTGCTTTGCAAGTGCTGCAGCAAGCTCGTTTACCGCGTCTACCAGCGCATTTCTGCCCGAAGTTGAGCAAGAGAGTGATGCCGACATTCGCAAGCGTCTGGACGCTCGTTTCCGCGCTCTCGATGTGATGGCTCGTGCTACGGCAAAGGGCATCAACCGGGCTATGATTCTCTCGGGCCCAGCCGGTCTCGGAAAATCCTTCGGTGTTGAGAAAGCTGCCGAAGAAATTGCTGGTGACTTCGAGCACATCAAGGGTTACATTCGTCCGACTGGTCTGTTCAAGACTCTCTACAAGAATCGCAACAAAGGCTCTCTGATCGTCTTTGATGATATCGATTCTCTGTTCGGCGATGAAACTTCGCTGAACATTCTGAAGTCTGCTTGTGACTCTAGTGATGTTCGCAAGATCAGCTGGTTGAGCAATACCGTGATGGAAGATGAAGACGGTGAAGAGATTCCTTCTTCCTTCATTTTCGAAGGCTCGATCATCTTCATTACCAATCTTGACTTCCAGCAGCAGATTGATAAGGGCTCAAAGATGGCTCCGCATTTTGAAGCAATGGTGAGTCGGTCGCATTACTTGTCTCTCGGCATCAAGAACAAGCGCGACTACATTGTTCGTATCAAGCAAGTTCTCGATGCTGGTATGCTCAACGATGTTCTGTGCATCTCTGACAAGGAAGAGATCGTCTCTTTCATCGAAGACAACATGAACGATATGCGTGAACTCTCGCTGCGTATGGTCAAAAAGCTTGCCGATCTGATGCTGATGGATCGTGATAGCTGGAAAGACCTGGCCCGCATCACCTGCATGAAAAACTCGTGATTATCTATCGTGCAATGTGCAGCGAGGAGTTTGCTCGAACTGTCAAATTCGGTAAAGCAGACTTTTCACTGCGTCGATTCAAGTGGTTCGCTACAAATCTCGACTTCATTCTGAACAGAGTGCTTGACAAGCGATTCAACAACTCTGGTGATGTCCCTAGTCGATATGTTCATATTGTTCAGTTCGAAGCAGATGTATCAAAGGCAGACTGGATCAGGAACTCTGAAATTCAGTTTGACGTTCGACGCAATGCAAAAATTTCGATGATCCAAGAAATTTTTGTTGACGACAGCAAAAGTACCAGTTAAACTAACAGCATCTTAACGCGAAAGGCACTCTCTCATCATGGCTCTTACTTCTACCGATCTGCGCTACAACCAAGCGATTCATGCAATGCAACAGTTCTTTGGCGACAAAGATCAGATCGATCATCAAGACATCACTGAGTACACGACTCAGACTGGCAATAAAGTGCCGGCAAAGTTCTGGAACATCGCTCGTGTCTCTCGCGGCGTTTTCTCGCTTCAGAATGCAACGATCAAAGATTCCGGCAGCAGCGAAGATCAACAGCATCAAGTCGTTGAGTTTCCGACTAAACCGACTGTTGTTCAGAAACATGCAGTCACGCCTACTGGCACGATCAGCAAGTTCGTCTATGATGAGATGATTCCACAGATCAAAGACACTTACGTCGAGTGGGGTCATTACAAGACTGTTGAACTGTTGCTCAAGTCGAACAAGTTCTTCACACTGTATATCACTGGTGATTCTGGTAGCGGCAAGAACGAGATGATCGCTCATGCTTGTGCAAAATTGAATCGTCCGCTTGTGCGAGTTTCGATGACTCGTGAGACGAAAGAAGAGCATCTAATTGGCAGTAAGACTCTGCTCGATGGTTCTATCGTGTATGAAGAGGGTCCAGTCGTGTGGGCAGCCGAGAATGGAGCCATCCTACTAATTGACGAGATTTCGGCTGGCGATGCTAATGAGCTTATGTGCTTGCAGTCTATCTGTGAGGGCAATCCGTTCTTCGTGAAGTCTGCAAACAAGCTTGTGACGCCGAAAGAAGGCTTCTGCATCATCGCTACTGACAACACGAAAGGTCGTGGCTCTGACTCTGGTCGCTACATCGGAACGAACATTCTCAACGATGCATTTCTTGAGCGTTTCGAGATGACGATGGAGCAGGGCTATCCTACCGAGAAAGTCGAACGCAAGATCATTGAAAAGCTGATGCAGAAGATCAATCTCGATGACAAAGACTTCTTGGATCGACTCGTGACTTGGGTCCATGCTATTCGGAAGACTTACATCGAAGAAGGTCTCGAAGAACACATCACTACCCGTCGCGCATGTCACATCGTTCGTACATATGACAAAGTTCGTGATGCAGCACTTGCGATTGAACTCTGTACTGCTCGATTCGATGAAACTACGATCATGGCAATGCGCTCTCTGTGGGACAAGCTGACCCCCACTGCATCAGTTGAGCCTGTCATTGAAGAGCAGATGGAACCAGAACAATTTTTCTAAGAAAATAAAGGCACTCTCGACGTGCCTTTTTCTTGACATTCACTTGGAATGCTGTACAATTCACAACATCAACACACAAGGACACACATCATGTACAAGACTAAAATCTGGATCTACTCTCCCGAAACTGATGCTGAGAACGAAGTCGAGATTCTTGTTGATTATCACTTTGATCGCGATGAACGTGACGGTCCTTGCTACTTCAATCTCGACGGTCTGTACTATGCAGATACTAAAGAACCGATCAGCTACGATATTCTCGATATCGAGATGATCTCTGATGAACTTGAAGACGAGATTCGCAAGTATCTCGATGACTATTATGATAACGATTTCGACATTCCCGATGATTACTGATCTGCCAGCGATTCAGTGTGGCATCAGAGATGATGTTGCGCTGCACAATGTAAATACTCCAGACTCAACACACTGGAGAACACGCATGGTCGTAATACGAATCACAGATTGCTCGGATCATAAACTTTGGTACTCACATCTTGTTGGTAAGTACGTACCGTTTGTTCGACATCTGCTGTCCGACAACTGCTTCATGTCCCGTGAGCCTGGTGGCTACTCTAACATCGTTCGACTGCAAGATGCAGAACTTGTTGAAATCACTGGCGACGAAATCGACTACATCCACTACTACTAAAGAAGAAGGACTCAGAGATGAGTCCTTTTTGTTTTATTGATTCTTCTGTTTCAAGTGAACATGGACACCGTTTGCAGCGATGCCAGATACTCGTTTAACTTCAACGATGTGTCCATGTCGAGCAGCGTAGTCTTCAACATAGTCTTTCAGTTCGTTGCCATCAAAGCCTTTCTGATAAGAAGTCTCTTCGCCACCACCTTTCTTCTTGCGAATCACCCACATCGATTTTGGCTCATCTCCCAGCGTAAAGTTCTTTGCTGAATCGATATCGCCTTTCCACTTGCGAGTTCCAATTACAGCATGTCCACCATTCTTCAGTGAGGTGAAGATTGAGTGCATCACATGCTCTCGGATTTCTGGCTCAACTACATTCAGCACATTATGACAGACAGCAGCGTCATATGTATCATGTGGAATCTGATCTGCTTCTGTGTACTCTGGAGGCGATTTACGACCCGCTGGATTCGGTTCCATGTCATGAACTACATGAGTATTGTCTTCGCCTAATCCACGCTCCAAAGCGATCCTGGTGTGATCCAGACCAGCTCCAATGCTGATAATCTTTGAGTTTGGCGAAAGCTTGTCTTGCAAGAACTTGCCCGTCTTCTCGTAAGTGCCACCAGTGGTTGCGACTTGAGTTCTGCCGGTTGCGTTTACTCGATCTTCAACAAGAGCGATGTATGCTTCTGCAATTGAATCGTATTTCATTGAAATTCCTCGTCCGAATCGACGTTATCATAGAACTCAAAGCCTTCTTCGAGCTTCTGTCGTTTTGCTTCGCGGAATAGTCTATCCCGTTCCTTCTCTCGATCAACACCACTCTTGCCAGCTTTCATGATCTGCTTATGATCCATTCCAATATTGAATGCGGATGCAAGTCGCTCACGATTTGCCGGTTTCGTGCGATACAGTGTCTGTGCAAGATCATCGTGTTTGGTTAGACTACCATAAACGTTTCGACCAGCAGATACTACACGCTTCTGTGCAAGTTCATCAAGAGCAGCGCTTGCACCAGGCAATCCCTGACGCTCATAGTGAATTGCATGATCGTAGACGTTGCCACTCCTGCGAGTCTTCGAAGCACTCGTGTGATAGATTCTAGCTAGCATATCGCCATTTAGTTCACCAGCAGCAGAAGCTGCATGAACTAGATGATCGAAGACATCGCGACCCATTTGATGCTTATCTGCAAGAGGTACTTTAGCACGATTGTCGCCGCTGTAGTAACCACGCTCACGAAGCATACCGATATGCTTGAACTCGTTGTAGTTTCGAGCAGCAAGATTCTTTGTCGCGTGATTGATCAATGCACGCGTCACATCATTTGGATGTCTCACATTGATCAGCGCAGCAACATGATCTGCTCGACTAACATCGAAATGCTTTGCTGCACGTTCAATCATGTCTTTCACATGTGGATTCTCAGCAAGATGCATTGCTGTCTTCTCTGGAATCGAGTCAAGATGTTGTGCAGCAGCAAGTGAGTGTTGAAACACATTATGCGGCTCTTGTGCAGAGTGCTTGCCGTCGATAACATCGCCCATCTGCTTCATTGCTTTTGCAATATCACGAGCTTCGTGCGTCTTGTACTTCTGATCCGGGCGAATGAACTTATGTAGCGTTGCCCGTTCCCATGCATCTTTCTTTGGCATAGCTTTCATTGCAACGTCCATCTGCTCACCTGTCACATTTGATTCATCTGGAAAGAGAATCTTTGGACTACCATCATGATAGACTTCTTCGTTCTTCTGATACACTTCGTTTGGCTTTCGCTCAAACAGCATGTTCATAACTTTCACTGCTGCTGGCTGAAACTCTTTTGGTGGAGTGCCGTACTCACGTGGTTCAGGAATTAGAGTTTCGTGTCCAGTAATAAGACCTTTGTATTTCTTGAATGAGATTCGACCAATAGCAGAAGTATCAAGATCAGCACCGTGTGGCACGAGATAGACCATGTGAGTGTGATTGTTGATTTCTTCTCGTAAATGTCGAGACGCAGGACCATCACCATTGTAGAAACCCAGTGGATGATCATGTGGACGAGGACGCTTATCTGCACAAGATGTCCAACCACGACCAGTTGAGCAACCATAGATATCACGATGATTTGCCGTGATGATCATATCGAATGCTTTAGTCTTTGCACCGATGCGATATGGATCATTCATGAAGTTCTTCTTCACATCTTCTGGCGCTGAGTGCTTATCGAGCAGACCGCCGATCTTG
>OGVG01000005.1_pt1 | contig 43107 bp, 54 predicted proteins | sample 1575691 | NCBI WGS metagenome assembly OGVG01 (sample SAMN07581545, study PRJEB24739) | freshwater metagenome | reverse complement strand
GTTCCCAGTCACGATAGGGTCCACAATTTCCCCGCTGTCTGCGTGTGTAACCGCGTCCTGTGCCTCCCATTCGTCGTAACACACGATGCCATAGCGCATAGGGTCAAGCCCTTCCGCTTGGAAAGCCGCGACGACCTCCTGCGCGATCACGCCAACGTGGATGCGAGCGGCTTCGCCTTTCTCTTGCACGGCATCGCGGAAACGGAACTTCTTGACCATGCCCTTAAGTGCAACAGCGACACGTTTCTCTGCTTCATTGAGATTTGCAATGTCTTGCTTTTCACGCTCATCAGAGGTGTTGATGGCACCAGTTGATGCATAAACAGTATTCCACCGATTACTTGCGCCGCCCAAATTCGGGACGCCATCTGATGTTGCCCTGAACGCCGAGGACGTGCATTGAGCCACGCTTGCTCCGCCTGCAACAAGAAAGACACCGACTGAGCCTCCTACCACGTTTGTAAAGTTGGCTCCGTTGTTTGCGCCAAAAGTCCAGTCGTCCGCACTGCCTAGCGTGACTGCATTTTGTAGCGTTCCGGCGGTATCAGCAAATCTTATAGCTTTGTTGTTTGCTAAGTATAAATTACTATTTTCAATATATATTTCATTTGCCACGTAGCGAATTTTCGCATTTCCGGCATCTGCGCCGTATTGAAGCAGCATACCACCAGGAGACCCGGTTCCAATCGATTTTATTATCGTCGAGTTGGAATTCCCGTTATTTACGATAGTAGCGTTTATTGTGTTGTTTGAAGCATCAAGCGAATGCAAGCTAGTCCCCGCAGCAAATGTAATTGCTACCGTGCTAAATTGGTTGCCTGTAAATACAGCATTTGATTGTTCTACAGTCACATCCCCAAGAATGCGCGCTCCGACAGTCATGCCGCCATTACTGCCGGCCGGGCTTGTTCCGGCTTTAATCGTCAGCTTGCCGAACTGACCTCCGAGAATATGGTGCGTTCCAGTGTCAACCAGAAGAATGCCGCCAGTTGCTTGAGATGTATAAACGCCCCAAAGTTCGTGATACAGCGTTGATGTTCCACTGACCCCGATTTCGATGTCGTAGCCAGTGGCAGAGGTGTCAGTGGTCGCATAGATTCCGCAGGTGCCGATGACCTGGACATGACCACCAGTGGCTTTTAGTGCGCGGCCGGAAGCGCCATAAGATGAGCAGTTAATGAAACGAGGGTTGTTGCCTGTTGCAACCACGTTATCGCCGGTGTACCCAGTGCCGACAAACTGTATTCCATTGAATTCTACATAATTACCTGTAGAGTTTAAAAGAACGCCGTTGGCATTTTTTGCGATGTTGACATGCCCACGCACATAGAACCTCTGAAATTCTGTTGATTGCGTAAGGTTGTTTGCAAGATAAGTGCCAGCAGGGAATACAACATCTTTTCCAGTGTTTATCGCTGCTTGAATACCCAACGTGCTATCAATAGCGCCGGTCGGATCAACTCGTGCGCCCGAGACTCCGTTTGCGTAAAAGTCGGTAACACTCACCGACTCCCGAAGCTTTTCCTGCACAGTCGTGGCGACTGCGCCGGTGCCGGATGGTGTGTATCCAACTGCACTACCATCAATACCACCAGAGTTCTTAACTTTCAGAACTTCAGTCAGAGTACCATCATGAACGCCTTTGCTGATAACGAGATCGCCATCAACGTTTGCTTCAAGAACAATGTTCTTACTTGCAGTTGCATTAGAACCTACCTGATGCTTATTAGCCTTAATAACTGACATTTCTTTTAACCTTTCTTGATACCAGCTTGACGCTTGATGTTATAGTTTGCGGCATTTGCAACAGAACCAGATTCATCGTATTGCATATGTCGTAGCGTCACTTCTTTTGCGCTTGGATTATTCGCCAGAGCCATTCGAACTTTTCGATTCGAGTGATTTCTAAACTCATGCAGCAAATCTGGGTGCAACGTCTTATTACCAGCAAGACTTTCCATTACAGAATCATCACCGTTGCTGATGAGATGTCCAACTTCATCTGAACTCAGATCATGACGCTTTGCAACAGCAGCTTTGACTTCTTGTTCAGAGTGATTCACTAAACGATTTACAATATGTGGTGGAACATCTGCACGACTAGCAAGCGTTTTTGCACTCTCAACATCACTCAGAGAATCGTACATCTGCTTATGCGACAGATTTGGATTCAACATCGCGGCTGCACGAACTTTCCTAGACCGATCTTTTGCGAGAAAGTCAAGTCCAATCGAACTGACTTTTGGATGTTTTGCTGCTGCTGCACGAACGCTTGTATCAGCATCATACTGTGCAAGACCGACATCTTTCTCGCTAACATCTGGATGCATCAATCGATCTAGCTTCTCGCTACGACTCGACAGCTCGTGTAGAGGCCGACTCAGATCACTATCTTTGTGATGTACTTCTGCATCCCACATCCTAACAATTCTCTTGTTATGAACATGATATGTTGGTTCTGGATTTAGCTTGAATGTGTGTCCTTTGTCCAACAGAAATTCATCTTCGTTTTCATGCTCGGAGTGTGGCTTTGCAAAGACGCCATGATGATAGCCGCCAGGAAGCTTGATTTTCAACACATCTGTAAACTCGCGATTCAGAGTATCGTCTTGCTTCTTTTTTGCGAAGTCTTGAGCGACAGATAGATTGAGCGATGTGCTTGTGAATGCTGGCACATGAAACAGGAGCTTCCCGTTCTCATCTCTGTGAGTTGCTTGCGTGTGTGGATTGTTCGCACCGAACAGTCCCGTATAGACATGAAACTCTGGTAGATGCGTTGGGTGTGGCGTTACTTTGATGTGATTCGAGACGCCGTGAGAAGTCTCTTTGATCTCATCAAGTGATTTGCCAAGAATTTGCTCAGTATCAGAATCGATGTGTCCGTGATGATCGAGAAAATGAAATCGATTCATCGGTGCAGAATCTGATGTATACTGCGTTACATGCTTCGACTCATACGGTTCATACTCTTCATGCAGCTTCTGCGAAAGCTCTTCATGATCAGTCGGCTCTTCTAGATCCTTGTTATACGAACCTTCATCTGCATGAGCAATGAACTTTAGACCTTCGGTTGGATGATACTCATAAAAGTGTCCAGACGGAACGTGCTTCAGCAGTCTAAGACCAACTGGATTGAAGTTCTGTGGAATCGCATTCAGCTCATCACGAGTATATGCAGCTTCATGTGGATACTTGATGCTCTGTTCATCGCTTGCATGTTTGCTTAGAAACTGCTTATACTTTGTTGCAAGATACTTCTGATTGCTGTTATTGTCTTTGTAATCAATCTCTGGATCTTCTGTATGCATCGCATCATGAATGTGTGCGACGACAGCACCAGACGGCCGACCACGCTTCAGTAGCTCATAGATGTAGTTATCGACTGCGTTATGTGTTTTGTTCTCTGGCACGAACGCTGGCACATTCTTGTGCAGTCGCTCAAGATGCTCGTGATAGTCATCGGTTCCGTATCCAGCAGCATTCGCAATTCGATGAACTTCATTCAGATGATCGCTTGTATACTCGACAGCTTCTGTAAGATTCTTTTTCTGATTGATTCGAACATAATCACGATCATCAGAAGCGATGTCGCCTTGAATCTTCGGCACATCATCTCGAATGTTAACTTGCAGAGTTGGCAACTCGCTCACACTCGAATTGATATCTTTCGACTGTAGAGTTTTTAGATGATCTTGATTTTCCATTGCTTTAAGTAATTAGAAGAATTACGGGTATTTAAGTCATGCCACTCAATAGTTTATTTCCACGCGGCACTGCATCTGAGCAGAATCTGACAGAGAATCTAATCATCGAGTCTATTCGAATGTATGGACAAGAGTTCTACTACATTCCACGCACTGCTGTTGCTGTGGATGAGATTTTCGGTGAAGATCCGCTCTCAAAATTCCAGAACGCATATCAGATCGAAGGCTATCTTGACAATGTAGATAACTTTGCTGGTCAAGGTACTTTCATGAGCAAGTTCGGTATGTTCATCGAAGAGCAAGGTCAGATTACGATTGCTCGTGCTCGATGGGAATCACTCGTTGCGAGTGCTGGAACTACAGTGCTGCCGAACCGACCAACTGAAGGCGATCTGATCTACTTTCCACAATCCAAGGGTCTGTTTGAGATCAAGTTTGTTGAGCACCAGAATCCATTCTATCAACTCGGTCGGCTTTATGTCTACAAGCTGAAGATCGAGTTGTTCCAGTATGCATCTGAGCGTATTGAAACTGAGATCGATGAAGTCAATCAGTTTGCTCTTGATATGACATTTGATGTTCTGAATGATCCAACCGGAGAGGCTTCACCTGCTCGTCGTGACTTCTTTGATAACTCAAATCTACAGACAGAAGCAAACGATGGCATTCTGAATTTGGATGAGAACAACCCGTTCGGCGATTAAATAATCATAGTACCCTAAATTGCGCAATAGGAAATAAGAACAATGTTTGAAATTGACCAAATCGACTTTCTGCTTGAGTCAAAACTTGAAGTTCTGACTGAAGAACAGCTACAATTTCTTGTCGAAAATCGTATCGAGTTCATCAAGACTCAGAACAAAGACAAGATTGAAGCACAGCATGATCCAGACTCAGCGAAGCTTGGCTCTGACAAGATCATCGATCACATTGCAGCGAAGATTGATCCAACTACCAACAAGTCGCATACTCAGTGGCTCGTCAATCGCTACAAGTCTGGTGACTTCAAGCTCTCTGATGCAAAAGACATCAAGAAAGTAATGAAGTCTTATGAAGAGTCAAAGTCTGTTCTTGAGAACAAAGACTTGAACTCATTCAAGAGCGTGAGTCATCTGAAAGATGCAATTGCTCCGGTTCAGTCTCGACTTGATGCACAGAAAGCTGCTGCTTCTGAGGACAAGGGTGCGAGTGCAGACATGCCAGTCGTTTTCCAAGAAGACGGTCACACTGGCTACAAAGTACCATCTCGTGCAGTGTCGATCAAGAACTACGGTCCGCAAGGTAAACTTGAGCAAACTACTTGGTGTACTGCTGCAAACGGCACGAACAATATGTTCAATGGCTACAAGGGCGGCAAGTACACTCTCCATCTGAACAATGGTCATGTTCTTCAGCTACATCATCAGTCAAATCAGCTGATGGACAAGAACAATCGACCGATCAATCTGAGAACTGATCCACGATTTGCTCCACATAGAGATGTAATTCAGAAATATGCAAATCTGACGCATGAGCTTGAAGGTAAGCCAGACAGCAGGCTTACACAAGCTGCACCAGTTGAGTCGAGTGTTCTTGAACAAGCAATCGCAGGACACGATCAACATCTGAACAAGTTTATTGAGTCTACGGAACGCGGCAATTCTGATGTTCATCATCTCTACTCAACGAAAGACACTCTAAATCACATCAGCGATATCCTTCTGCCACAAGCAAAAGTGTCTGATGAGATGTTTGACAAGCTGAAACAGTTCAAGACTGTTGTTGGACCGAAATATGGACTGAACAGAGAGCAAAAAGTCGAAACAGTTGACTTGAGTCACAAACTCGCACAGAGTCCACATACAAGCGCTACACAACTGAAAAAGATCGCTGAGAGCATTGATCCCGAGAAAGTTGATGTCACTGGATCAACTGGCCTCACAATGCTTAATCTCATCAATCATGAGAACAACGATGCAGAATCACATCATGCGATTGTTGATAAGATTGTGCAGATGCCAGAGCAAGCAACTCGTGAACGCCTTGCTCGACAGTTTGCTCATAAAGCGCAATACATTTTGCCAGAACATCTTGCAAAGATCGATCACATTAGCAACGTAAAAGGCAATGCCATCACGAATGAGACTGCAGTTGTGCCGAAGCACTATTTTGAAGATGAGCTAAACAATCCCAACGGCGTTCATGAGTCAATTGCTGCACACAAAGACCTGCCAGATGAAGTTGCTCACAAGATGATCCGCATGAATCTGAATGCTCGTGTGTATAAAAATCTTGCCGAGAATCACAACGTTGATCCAAGCGTTGCATATCTTGCTGCTGGTAAAGCGCAGGACATGGACTTCAAGAAAGTTATCGAGCATCCAAAGTTTGACGATAAAGATGTTCAAAGTCTTGTCTCACAGTACATGGACTCGAATCCAGCCCGCACAGATCGTTGGCTGACTTCGAATCGTCTAAGCCGTGATCACATTCAAAGCATCATCAAGCATCCAAATGCATATAAGCTACTCAGCGCATATGGCAACACGATTGCAAATGCGCCAAAGACTCGTTCTGGTGATCTCGAAGCGCTGATCGATCATCCACGATTCAATGCAGATGATCACGCAGATGCGATTCTGAAGTCTCATGCACTGAAGCCGAAAGTGATTGACAAGCTCATTGCGAAGTCAAACAGCAACAGGAACGTGCTTAAATCGATCTTGGACGATGCAAAGCCCGAGCACGTAGCTGCACAGCACCTACACCAAATCCTCGACTCCAATGACGTTTCCATGCACGACAAGCATCGTGTTCTCCATCATCAAGCAGTGCAGTTGTCTCACTTCGACAAAGTTAAGGACGACATGCGTTTTCATGGTGCTATTTCGAGTTCAAAAAATGCCCCTCCTTCAATCTTACATTCTCTGGCAACTTCCCCTCTGGATCATGTTCGGCATAATGTTGCCAACAACCCTAATACCGAGAGTAGAACCCATCATATTCTGAAGACTGATTCAGTCGCAGACATCACAAAGATTTCAGCAAAGAAAGCGAAATGAGAAATGGCTATTGAACTAAAAGAAAAGAAAGTCAATGACGATGTATCAGTGTATCACGATGCACTGACGAATGATGCAGTTGCCATTTCGAATAGCTACGGACACGGTGGCAAGATGCGCTCCGTGACATGGCATCCAGCGTTTCGTCAGATGTATCCCGAGACGAATGATCTCGTGAACATGAACATCGCTAATAACATTAAGTCAGATCAAGTCAAGTATCGCATCATTGCAAAGTATGAGAAGATTCTTGATAAACCGAATCGTGATCCCCTCAAAGTCATTGCTGCTGGTCGAGCAGAGCGCAAGACTCACGATCCAGTTAATCCTGAGAAGACTGCTCTGTTCGATGAGTTTCATCTACACGATGCTGACGATAAGCACATTGCAACTATCAGTGTTGCAAAGAACCTGACACCATATATCGGCGTTGATCCAGACGTATTCAAGCACTACAGCGCAGATCATCAAGGCGAGAGGACTCAACTCACGTTTGTTGGTGAGCATCCAAGCGCAGAGAAGTTTGAACTAAGTCGTAAGAAGCATCCTGGACACGATCCAATCTCGCTGATGAATCAAGTCAAGCACTGGTTGGATAATCGCGATAAAGAGCCAAACTTTGTTGGTAGTCACTCTAGTCCAAATCTGAAAGTGTTCAAGACTCGACTACAGCCGGAAGAAGCTTCACAGAAGTACATGGAACATCTTCAGAAACATCAGTCATATAAGATGCACTCGTTCTCGCGAGTTGCACCGACTGTGTTCTATGCAATGCGTCCAACTGGAACTTCTGGCCAAGGCAAGCATGAAGTGATTGACACATCGCAGCCGGGTATTGTGCATCATATGTACATCGATACTTTTGCGAAAGATCACTATCATACGAAGCCACTCAATGAGGTGATCGAGTGAAGACAGTAAACGTAAAGCTTGGCTCTACGCTGAACATTGCTGGTAGAGTTGCACTACCAGCAGGTACTTGGACTATATCATCAAAAGTCAAGCGCATCAACAACGCAGCAGTACAAACACTGACTTCAACGATCTCAGTGATCGTTGAATCAACAGATGCAGCGACTCACGTTGTTAATCTGTCTGCAAGTGCAACAGATACTGCTGCATGGCCGATTGGAAATCTTCTATGCGACATTCGATTCGCTGATTCTGTGAGCGGTAAAGTCATTTACTCACCAACATTTGCAATCGTAACAGAACAGCGTATCACAAATGTCTGATTCTCTAAGTCTGTTTGAACTTTTCATTGATCTCTCTGGCGAACTTGAGCAGTACGTCAGTGAAAGATCATATCTCATCAACGGCTACGTTCTATCTAACTACATAGAGCAGATGATTCCAGTGCATGAGGGCTACGTTCCAGAACAATTACTTGAGTGTAGTCTCGACGTTATCGTATCGGACATGACATCAATTCACAATGAATTGTCAATCAATTTCAGAGAACAAACATTAAATTTAAATAGCTTTAACGCTAACACTTAATTGTCTATTATGAAAACTGCAAAACAATTTCTCCAACAAGTCGATTCATTCAAGTTTGAATCTGTCATCAATGAAATGAAAGTCAAGCTTGTTGAAGCAAAGACTGATGAAGAGATTCGCGCAATTCTTGAATCTACTAACGTCGAAAGTTATAAGCGAAAGTCTCTTGTTGAGTATCTTGATAAGAACAAGGACAAGCTGTTGGCAATGGACGTTTATAACGAAGGCGATCCCGTCCAGATAGACGATGACTATGCACCACATGCTCGTAAACATGGCAAAGTCATTTCAAAGGGCGCTGCTGCTGGCACTTATAAAGTTCGTTTCGAAGACGGTGAGTATGATGTGCCAGAGCATCATATCACACGAAAGGACGCGATTGCAACTGAAGAGCTATCATCAGATCATTCACAACAAGGACACTCTGGCGAGAAGAAGAAAATTCACAAGATGATCACTGAGCATCGCTGTCTTGCACTGCTTGAAGATCACAGCATTGTGAAAATCATGCTTGAGTCATTTGTCGGTGCAGAGAAAGCAATCGAAGAACAGTTCGGTATGAAAGCGATTGTTGTGTTTCCTGAGAGCATCACAGAGTCGTTTGTTTCTTCGCTTACTGAAGAAGAAATGACTGATGCACAGAAAGCAAAGCGCGAAGAAATCGTCATGGGACTGAAGAAGAACAAAAAGGATCTTCAGAAGCGATATGGTGATCGTTGGGAATCAGTAATGTATGCAATTGCTACTAAGCGGGCAATGGAAGAATCTCTTGCAGAGGCATCCGAAGACGTTGTGTTCAAACAGAAAGTCGATGGCTCTACTGTAATGATCGTCAAAGACGGTGAGTATTTTCGCATGAAGCGTCTCGACGGCGAAGGTAATGTTGTTGATGTTCAAGAGTTCGACAACATTACTGATGCAGAGAATGCAGCAATGTCACATCTGTGATTTTACAAGGAAGAGAATTAAACATGGCAGTTAATATCAAATATCGCTCAGCTAATCCAGTTGTTCATACCGAGACAACGATTAAGAATTCGCCACTGAGCAATGAAGAGATCGACGGTAACTTCAAGAACGTAAAAGATGCTGTTGAAACGATTCAGGGGTCGGGTGGTGCAGCAGCAGTTGGATACACACCGACTGGTACGCTTGCAGCAACTAATGTTCAGAGTGCGATTGCTGAAGTCGTCAGTGATCTTGCTGGATCGTCTGGTGCTTCTCTTGTTGGATACACACCATCCGGCACCGGCGCAGTCGCCACGACTGTGCAGAGCAAGCTGCGTGAGTCTGTGAGCGTCAAGGATTTTGGAGCCGCCTGCGACGGGGTGACGAATGACTGGGCGGCGGTTCAGGCGGCAAACGAGTACTTGAAAGCTAATGGCGGTGGCACGCTTTACTTTCCAGGGTGGTGTTTAATTAACCAGCCGTTCTATCACTATGGAAGCGTCACTGGAGGATGGAGCGCCAGTTACCCGTCTCCGAATGAAGCCAAAATCACTTGGGCAAGCAACGGGCAGGGCGGCATTAAAGTTGGTTCTGGAATTACATCTGGTGATGTAATTCGCCTTTCAAAACCATCGACTTCTACTGCGCTGAACTACACGGTTGGTTTTTCTGACTTCGCTATAGATTGCGCAGGCAAAAACGTAACTGCACTAAATGGCATGAGCTATTCGGGCATTTACGGCGCCAACCATATTGTTTCAATCGATGGCTTGAGCATCAACGGGATTCAGGGCGTAGATGCTATTGGCGTTGATTTCGGCACAATAACCGATAGCGCGGTTCATCGCCTTCGGGTGCAAGGTTTTGGAACGGGTCCGTATGCTGGCGTCCGCTTAAACAAGGCGAATGTTCAGCTGCACAGCTATGTCGCTACATTCTGCAAATACAGTATCGTCGTCGGCTCGCTTACGGAGGCTTGCGTTCAGATGTTTGGTGGGTCATTGCTGGCTCCCAAACAGTCGCACATTTATTGGGAATCAGCATCTGCTGATTACAAATCTTCCGCTTCCGTGATTGTCGGTGCGCTCATCGGAGAAACCAACACCTCCCCTACTTCGACGCAGGGTCCAATCATGGCCTGTGCAAGCCCAAGCAATTTGGACATTGGCGCTATCACATTCATCGGCTGCACGTTTGACAACTGGACAGGCAGCAGCAACTTGATGAATATCGATTGGGGCGGCAAGTTCAACTTTATCGGGTGCAATACTTGGAGTGCCTCCACTGGAAACAAGAGTATCAAATTCGGCAAGTATTGCTATGCCTGGATGTTCAACAATAAGGACATCACAGTAGACAGCGCTGGAGCAGGCAATATCGCCGGGCAAGTTCAGGGCAACCTACAAGCCGAGGCAGTCGCATTCACTCCTGCATTGGCAGCTACCGGCTCGACTTTTAGCTACGCTGCCCGCAACGGTTATTACACGCGTGTTGGGAACCTTGTGACCGTTTCCATCCGTATTCAGCTCAACACCACAGGAAACACATTTGCTGGTAATGCGCTGACTATCACTGGATTGCCGTTTCCTATTAGCAACAAAACTTTTTCGCATATTGCATTCCCGTGTGAATGGTTCAGCACTGCAACTGCTCTGGGCGGTGTGACGGCGCTACTGGTGCAAAACTCATCGACGTTGGCACTTCACAAAAAGACGGGGAACACCACGTCGAGCTTTGGAGCTACGCTGATTGATACGGATATTGGCGCGACTTCTGGCGGCGGCTTGTATGTGACTTTCTCCTATCAAGTGCCCCCTGGTTACTGAGTCGTAGCGTGAACACTGTCCGCCCCCGCCACCGGCCTGATCGCCTGGTACATCCGCGCCATGAAGTGTCGCGGTTGGACGAGCTTTTGGAACGCAATCTACGTCCTGCCAGGCCAAGAGCACAACCAGCGCCTGCTGCGCCACTGGGAAGGAAGGTGAAACCTTCCTTCGAGCACAAGCACCTGGAGCAGATAAGAACAGGAACATAGTTCCTGTTCCATTGATAGAGTGAATTGTTCCACAATTCACTCTTAGCGCGATGGGCGCATCTTGTTACATTTCAATTAATCGTGTTTTGACTTCGCTTTGATGTTCTATTTTGTTTCCATTGATCTAAATGATGTTTATAACATTTATTAGATGCGCGACTTTCACCAGGCTCCGCTCCGGGGTAGCATGTCACATCACTGATGTTTTCTACTGAGTGTCTAGAATTTCAGTAGAGCATCAGTGATATGGGGGTTCAACACAACTGCATCATATCACACTTTTCGAGCATAGTAGTCGTCGATCATGTGACTTTGAGTCTTTGCTTGATCTCGAAGCAGTCGCTGTAAGTCTTTTCGAAGAAAATATTCACTACGAAAACGTTCGATCAAGACTACTGCCATCTTGCATCGATCAAGTTTCATGATCTCAGCGACTTCGATCTCAAGTTTTCGTTCAATGAACGACCAGTTTTACAAGACATTTCAAAGTTCTCCTAAAGCTAGTGACAGTGGACATGAGATGCACCGACTTCCTTTCATTTGGCGAAGTTTAACACAGAAAACAAAACGCAACAACGAAAACAACTAAATACATACATCATTCCACATTCTAAGAAGGAACACTCGAAATGGCACAAACTCTCTGGGGCGTCAAAGCTGGTCAATCTGAAATGAAGCCTAACTGGCTAACTGACAAGCAAAAAGAAAACACTGTTGCGACCAACGCTGGTTGGGTTCTTCGTCACAACTCTGGCATCGAAGAAACTCTAGTTGCTGTTGCTAATCTGAAGACTAAGCTCGGCGCTGCTTCAATCACTGAAGTCAAATTCGGTACTGGAACTTTTACTGAAGCAACTTCAAAGACTGTTCGCGTTACATACAACGAGAAAGTCACTGTCACTGGTACGCCAACTCTAGTTGTGACTGGTGCTACTGCTGGCGCAATCACTGCAACTTATAGCAGCACTGCTGGTCAAGGCAACGTTCTTGTCTTCACCTTCACCGTTCCTGCTGCCCCAGACACTCTGACTATTGCTGCTCAGAGCATCACTCTCGCTGGTGGTACTATCACTGAGACTGGCGTCTCGCCAACCGTTAACGCAGACGTTGCAATCAGTGCTGCTATTGCTGTCGCAGCCGGTACTAAGACTGTTGTTGCTGCATAATGTTCATCATCTTTACTAAGCAGAAATCGAGATGGAAGTTCTATGCTTTCGTCTCGAAGCGAGATCATCTACAAAGCGAACTTGGTCATCTAAAAGATCAGAACATTGAAGCAATGACTCAAGAAGTTCATAGTTTTGATGCAGATCAGATCAGCGATTTCGAATCTAAACTGAATGCTGCATAAGTAAAAGAAAACTTCAAAAATAAAGAAGAGCCGACATTATGATCTAACAAATCAATTATGTCGGCTCTTCTTCTTTTCTAGAGAAAGCTATGCACTTAGATGGCAGACACACTGCAATTCATATTCGATCTCGTACCAATCGTTCTTGCAATAGTTGCAATTCTGATGCTGCGTGAATGTAAGAACACGACTGAGACAAAACTTGCAAGAGCATGTGCCATTCTGCTTATTATCTGTCAGTCTACTTGGATTCATTCATATCTGATTGAGTTTTCGCTATTACAGACTCTCGTTGATAAACTATGGACAATCTTCAACTCTCTCGTGATGATTCTGATAATCGTCTCAACAAAGAAAACAAAATGACATATGATCGTAATGTAGAAGAGTTGAAGATTCGAATCAACTGGATTCTATCAAGTCAGCGAATAGAATCAAATATCGTTCTCATGCTTGCTGGCATACTGCTTGCGACTGGATTCTTTGTCGGTGAAGCAACAAATCAAAACTATGAGATGATTAACAAGTTTGCATCGCCAGCTGGATGGGCAACTCTTCTCATTATCTATGCGCTAATTAAGTTGCTAAGTATTATCTGGATAGTTCCAAAATCGCTCTGCACAATGAATGGAATATTTGGTGTGTGGGTTTGGAATTATGTCTTTTTAAGCTTTGCTGTGTTTGATACCACACCGATTGCTCCAGCAGAGTTGTTATTACTTCTTCCAATAATAGTAGAGGTCTGGGCAATGATCGATATACCAAGAGAGCGTAAAAATGAACAGTAATGCAATTGCAGAATATGCGGCAGCAATTGCATTTGGCATATTCGGTCTGGTACTAGGTATTCAGAAACTACTCAAAGGCTGGAAAGAAACCGGCGCTGAGTCTTCTGTCATCACGCTCATGCATCAAGAGCTTGAGCGCATGGCTGCTCAAAATAGAGTTTTGCTGACTGAGTTGTCATCGCTGCAGGCCGAGATCATTAAGCTGAATCGCGAACTGCGAACGATGACAGATGAGAATCAGAAGCTACATGCAGAAGTTGTTAGCCTGTCTGCAGAAGTCAGTCGCTTGCGCGATCTGTTGAAGAGTCAATAATGCTGACGTTCGATCCATTCAGGGTCAAGATTGTGTACACCGCTTGCCCAGACTTCTGAATAGAAGTATTTCAGATCCTCATCCTGAACAGAGTTTTTGAAGTTGTTGTAGCTAATCTTATCGGCACACTTCGCAAGCATCTTACTCAGTTCAAACTTTGAAACAGTTGTCCGAAAGCGATAGTCTCGACTGTCCGTTTGTGTGATCTTGTAAGAATCGCCAACAAAGTTCTTGACATCATCAAGCCTGCGTCCACGAACAGTCACTAGACTTTCATCACGAAAGTCTTCAACGATACTGACAAAAGAGTTATTCAGACAAATCCACATATTAGATAAGCTCCAGTTCCATAATATTTTCAACAGCAATCGTGCGAAACACGACTTCGCTGTCAAGATTCTGAGTGCCAGAATCTTTCTTCTTCGGCATGAACGGCTCAAGTTCAGACTTCTGAATGATCTGATCGGCAAGCATATACGTAGTCAGAACATGTTCTTTCGCAATGAAAGAAACATAGAGCTTGTCGTTATTCTCGACAATACCGTTACCGAGAGAAGTTCCCCACTTGCGAGAGCTAGACTCAAAGTCAGTAGCTTTGCCTTCAGCAGAGCGTTGTTCATTCACTGCTTCTTCATACTTCGGTGCAAGCTCAACGATCATCGTCGTGATCTTGACTGCATCAAGATACGGATTTGCAATCGTCTTCGTTGCAACATCTTTCTTGTTCATCTTCACTGCGGTACGAGTGATCAGCTTTGCACGAGTCGGTGCTTCAAGCGATTTGATAGTTTCTACAAAGTTCGTGTGTACATGATGTTGTTTTCTCTCTATGCTTAAAGTTTAACACGCTCAAAGCGCCAAGTCAAGTGATCTTTGATCTTTGCAAGCGCAGCTTTCTCGATTTGTCGGATCCGCTCTGCACTCACACCGAAGATAGCAGCAAGTGAGTGTAGCGACATAACATCATCTGTCATATATCGATTCTGAACAATGAATCGCTCTCGATCAGTTAGCTCAGTATCAATAACGCGAGTCACATCATTTTCAATGAAATCATCGAACTCAAGCTTCTGCAGCACTTTTACTGGATCGCTGTCAATGTCTGGAATCTGGAAGAAGTCATCTTCATCAGTATCAGATAGACCAATCGCTGTGTAGTTCACTGCAACACGCTGCTCCATTTCGCGAATGTCTGCAACACTGATCTTGAGTTCAGATGCCATGCGTTCGCGATCAAGCCCACCGTCTGCAGTCTTGTATTTGCGACGATTGAAGTATGCTTTGCGAATCGCTTTATGCGTCAACACTCGAATATCATTTGTATTTTCGAGAACATAGTTCATCACACACATCTGAATGTAGGGAATGGCGTAAGAGCCAAACTTGATGCCCTTTGATGCATCATAGTTCTTTGCAGCAGTCATGAGTGCGATGTTGCCAGCTTGCACGAGATCCTCGTACAGCGGATGATCAAAGCGATACGTTTTGTTGATGATGCTAGGCACAAGTCGCAAGTGTGCAAGAACAAGATCATCACGCGATGCGGTGGAGGTGTCTTCCAGCATGGGAAGTTCAGCGATTTGTTTGAAGTAGTTGCTCATAGTGAAGTGAAGTATACACGAAAATGATGAAGTCTGTCAAGAAACTTGCTATAAATAGTTTTTGACATAAGGAGATTATACACCATGCCAATTTACGATTACAAGTGCCCTGCCTGCGAACATGTGTTTGAGAAGACTGTCAAGATGTCGAACTATCTCGATCCACAAGACTGTCCAGAGTGTAATGCTAAAGCTGAACGTACTGTCGTGGGTGCACCTGGACTAGGTGATCCGATGCGACTTGGGTTGCAGAAACCACCCGAGGCCTTCAAAGATGTCCTTAGGCGAATTCATGAAAGAACGCCAGGAAGTCAACTCAAAAGCAACAGTTCTTACATCTAAGATGCGACTACCACCCATTGCACAAGACAAAGCAAATCACGCGATCTATGGCGCACTGATCTTCTTTGTCTTACAATTCGTGCTGAGTCCAGTCTTTGCGCTGCTTGGCGTTGCTATTGTTGCTGCGACAAAAGAGATTTATGATTTCATCTCCAAGTCAGGAACGCCAGACGTTCTGGATTTCCTCGCAACAATCGCTGGCTCTCTGCCACTCTTCTTTCTACTATCATGCTGACATTCAAAGAATACTCTCTACTCGAAGACACTTACACTCGACATGCTGGTACACAGTATGGCTCAAACGAAGGCGGCGTGTATACGCATGAACCATCGCAGCGTAAGTTCTATGTGAAGTTTCCAGCTTCGGCAGAACAAGCTCACGTAGAAGCAGCAACTGCTGATCTCTATAAAACGATGGGCATTAAGACGCTTGATCCAGTCGTGAAACAGATTGAAGGCAAGACTGCTGTCGTTACACCATGGAATGAGCATGTCTCTCCAATGAAGTCTGCAAGCAATCTGCACACAGCAATGCAAGACAAGCAACGAGCACATGAACTTGCTCTTATGCATCACGCAGCAGTCGTAACAGGCAATCTCGACATTGTTGGTCTCGAATACGACAACATTCTACAACATAAGCATCTCGATCATCTGATCTCAGCAGATCAAGGTGGCGCTATGCACTATCGCGCTCAGGGTGCAGAGAAAGACTTTTCACCGTCAATCAACAAAGAACTGTCTGGCTTTCAGAACACTGCATATCAATCTGGTCGCGTCTTTAGCAAACTCTCACCAGATACGCTGAAACAAGCTGCATCACATCTGAATCTACTGACTGATGACAAAGTTGATTCGATCATGCAACAACATGGACTCGCGCATCTCGCGCCAGTTGTAAAGCAGCGTCGTGATCTGCTCAAACAACACTATGCAAATCAAGACTGATCACGAATATCTTGCTCTTGCAATGCGGTCGTATGACAATACGGCCTGCATTACGCTTGACGAATTCAATCGAGATTTGAATCAGTATATTCATATCAAGAAAACAATTCGTCGTTATTATGCAGATCAGACAATTCTTAGAAAGCTAGTCAATCAAGTAGTCATCTACTATAACTGCTTCGGTAACGCTGGCACGGATCTTCTTCTCTACAAAGTTCATGAAGAAGACATACTTGCAGTGTTAGTACCAATCATCATGTATCTCGGTCGCACAACGCCGAGCGTTGATTCGTTATCAATATCATTAAATATGACAATAGTACAACAGTTATCCGAACTCTAAAATGCAATTGTCTACTCAAGATTTTATCAGAGCAGTGCTGCTAAAAGAATCACTTGAATCGAGTAAAGCGATTCGTGCTGCGTTGCTGCCACTGTATGAGCAACATCAGTCAAGCATGACTAATATGCTTGCAGTTACGATGTTGCTAGTCTCAGAGTCAAAAGACAAGTCTCTTGAAGCATGTCTTGAGTATATCACAAAGAACTTCAGTAAAGTGATTTCTGTTGTCGAGGAATACGGCGTCAAGCTGCCAGAAGAAGAAGTTCATCTTGAACAGATCGTGAAAGCAATCGCAGAAGAGGGTGAGGGTGGTGGCGGTGACGCTAGTGCAGCACCCACAAATGTGACTGCTGGCATCGAGCCAACCACACCGCGCATCTATCGCAACAAGAAGCGCAAAGAGGAAGAAACAGATGATGCTCCAGTCATTGCTCGTAAAGCACTATAAGCTTTTTCTGTTCGTTCTATCGATTCTTATCGGTGCATATGCGCTCTACTCATGGGGTTACTCATCTGCACAACAAAAATATCAATCTATTCTAGAAGAACAACAAGCACAGATTGTACTACTTGAGCTTGCAGAGAAACAAGTTGAAAAAGAGATTGTAACTGTTTACAAAGATCGAGTCAAGACTGTTACACAGTTTCGTGATCGCATTATTGAGGTAACGCCAGATGTTCTATCCGAAGAGTCTAAGCAGTGTAGCATTGGTCCTGGCTTTATCGGCTTGCACAACGCCGCAGCCAGTCTTGAAACCGTATCCGAAAGCACCAGTCGAGTTGATGCAGCCAGCACCGAAGCTAGAACAGCTAAAGAGTGATGCAACGCTAGTCGATGTCTCAACAACAATAACAAGAAACTATTCTCTGTATCATCAAGTAGCAGAACAACTTCGATCTCTACAAGAATGGACACAACGAATACACGAGGAATCATCAAATGTCAATGGTCGAACTGAAGGTAACAAAGAAAAAATTCGTTGATCTTGACTTTGCGTTTTCTCGTCATCCCGTAACAAATGATGTTTCAAAGAAAGTCAACGAAGCAGCAATTGTCAATGCAGTGAAAAATCTCGTATTGACTCGACGCTACGATAGACCGTTTCATCCAGAGTTGTCATCTCAAGTGTATGATCTGCTGTTTGAACAGTTGACGCCAAGCACAGCAGAGACGCTAAAGCGAACTATATACTATGTTATTCAAAACTTTGAGCCGCGTGTCGAAGTTCTACTAATTGATGTTGAAGATAGTGCGGACTATAGCGAAATCAAAGTAACGATTGTATTCAAGCTAATTGGTGCTGTCGATACAATCAAAACTCAATTCTATCTACAAAGAAGCATCTAATGGCAACAACACTTCGAGTCGCTGAATTAGATTTCGATCTAATTAAAGAAAATCTAAAAGAGTTCCTACGCGCAAAGCCAGAGTTTACGGACTATGAGTTCGAAGGTTCTGCTCTTTCCGTTCTAATCGATCTACTGTCATATAATACACATTATAACGCAGTGATCGGCAATATGCTTCTACAAGAACTCTATCTTGATACAGCAGTCAAGAAACAGTCGCTTGCGCTGATTGCAAAGCGACTAGGGTACTTGCCTCGCAGCTACAGAGCACCGAAAGCAGTTGTGACGCTTGAAGTATTTCCGTTTGATCAGCCAGATGTGCTCACACTCGGTCGCAACGCAAAGTTCAGCACTCGCATCACATCAACAGAGAATGCATTCTTCTCGACTCGCGATGCTGTGAGCATCAATCGCTCTACAGACGGTCGCTATGTCTTTGAAAATCTTGAACTCTACGAAGGCGATGTCACAACGTTCCGCTACGTTGTTGGTGATCCACTGTCGCAGAAATTTGAAATTCCATCACAGTTAGTCGATACTACACTCATTCGAGTCTATGTTCAAGACTCTGTAAGTGGTACTCTCATCGAAGAGTGGAAGAACTATAACACACTCATTGATGTCACTGCATCAACAAAAGCATTCTTTGTCAAGCTGAATGAGAATCTGAACTACGAAATCTACTTCGGCGATGATGTTGTCGGCAAATCTGTCGTCGCTGGCAACGTAGTCATTATTGATTATGTCACAACGAACGGTCCAATCGCAAACGGTGCTTCTAGCTTCTCGTTCAACGATACAGTCAACGGCTATGCAGTCAATACAGTAACTACAGTGACTGCTGCATACGGTGGTGCGCTGCCAGAGTCGGCTGACTCGATTCGTCGTAATGCACAGAATAATGTTCTGCTACAGAATCGTGCAGTTACTGAGTCTGATTATATTGCGATTGTGAATCAGATTGTGCCAGTTGAGACGATTGCCGTCTATGGTGGCGAGACGATGACACCGCCAGAGTATGGTAAAGTATTCATCTCGGCAAAGCAAGTTGGTACGACTACGCCACTCTCTACAACACAGAAAGCAGACATCATTCGTGAAATCAAGAAACGTGCAGTTCTATCGCTTGTGCATGAGTTCATTGATCCGTCATATACGTATCTGATCATTGATAGTGCAGTGAAGTATGATCCAACAAAAACGTCAATGAGCGCAGATGCAGTCAAGACACTAATCTTGAATCAAATCAAAACATATCGCACAGAAAATCTGAATCGATTCAATTCTGCATTTGAATATTCCGATCTTGTTGCTTACATCGATGACATTGATCGTTCAATCATGTCGAACGATACAAACATTCGCATGAAAAAGTATGTGGACTTTGTTTATGCAGCAAACAGCAGCTATACATTTGATTTCAATATTGAACTGAAGCCATCAAACTCGCGAGAGCAAACTATTACATCAAATGCATTTAGAATCAGCGAGTATCCAGATGTGGATGTTTTTGTGCAAGACGTTGATGGCATTATTCAATTCTATCAAGTTCTGTTCAATCAAAAAGTTGTTCTGGTCGAGAATGCGGGCACTGTTGATTATGCAACTGGTCACATCACGATCACGCTGACTGCATACTCATCTGCTTCAACACAACTAAGTATTGAAGTTGTGCCAAGTAACAGAAATATTTTGCCAAGCAGAAATAACATCATTACTCTGGCCGATCAAGACATCAGTCTACGGATCCAAGCAGTATGACCACAGGCATCGTAACAAAGCACTTAGTTGAGCAACAGATTCCCTATCACATTAGGGAATCTAATCCACTGTTCACGAAATTCATTCAATACTACTATGAGTTTCAACAACAGTCGAATATTCCTGCAATCATTCAGGACATCAAGAACTACAACGACATTGACTCAGTTGAAGAGCAGTTTTTGTTTGACTTCTTTGAAGAGTTCAAGAACTTGCCATATACAGTGATTGCAGATAAGCGACTGATCGCAAAACATGTCTATGATCTCTATAAGTCAAAAGGATCTGAACAATCTCTCAGACTTCTATTTCGTATAGTATATGGTGAAGAGATCGATGTCCACTATCCACAAGAAGATGTTCTGAGATCATCTGACGGTCGTTGGGTTCAGGACAACACGATCACTGTTCGCAAAATCTCCGGCGAACTCAAATCAACATCAAACAAGATTGAACTCATTACGAGTACGCATCCGCATACGTTTGAGTTAAAGAGCTATGAATTATTCAGCGATGAAGAGATTCGCGTAACGTTTGATCCCAGAAAGATATATCATATTGATGCAAATCAGCAAGTAAACGTCTATACAAACGATACGCTTGATTTTGTTGGCGAAGCAGTGCTCATGCCGATGTCAGTTGATGTTGAGGACGGTGGCGCTTACTGGCAACTTGGACAGATCGTTGTTCTTCCAGGACCAGTCAAAGACACGATTTGTCAAGTCAAGCGTGTTGGTGAAAACGGCACTATCAAGAAACTCGACATCATTCAGTATGGTCGTGGACTGACGAGCGATACGACATATACAGTATCGCCTTTTGTGTATCGACCAAGCTCAAGCTACACTGAAGCATTTACTGAGAAGATTTCTGACTTTCCGCCAGCATATAGTCATAATCTGAACATCTTTGACATCAACGAAGATATCACGGAAAGTATCATCGGCTACATGAGTGATCAAGAATACGTTCTTGAAGGCTATGTTCTGAATGGATATATCAATCGCACTGTATTCTCACAGACATATTCCAGTTCAATCGCATCGAGCATTGTAAACGATGAAATCACAATCGAGCAATGGCTACAATCAAAAGCTCGACTGAAACTTCGACTTGGATACAGTGCGAAGTCTGGTGGCTACTACGAAGATGTTCGCGGGCAGCCATCTGCGCCAAGTATTCGCCTACAGGACAACTTCTACTATCAACTATTCTCGTATGTCATTACGACATCAAAGTTGTTGTCTGAGTACAAGAATGTTATATCGCTGATTCATCCGGCTGGCACGAAGTATTTCAGTAATCTCATGAAAGACATCGCCATAAACGTTGGTGTCACTGCTTCTCGTGTTCTATCTCGTGATGTTACTCAATTTGATTCTACTGTAACTGTCGTAGATGATGTACGTCGAGAACAAGTTCTAGCACAACTGAATAACTATGTGCTTGCAACGACAAGTAACATTGCAGATCGATATGATGCGTATAACGGTCTACCAGACTCTGATGCTGATGTTGTGATTGGTACGCCAATCTACACTGCTGGCGACTATGATGCTGCTGGATTCGACATCGAAGATCCAAACTTCTTTGAGTACACTAAGCCAAGTGAAGTTGAGTGGGATGAAAGCATGATCTTTGATGGCATCTACACTGCTGGCGACTATGACTCAAGCGTATATGATGTGCCGGATGTGAAGTATATTGATCCATATACATTCGAAGATGATGATATCGACATCACAAAGAGTTAAATAATCTGAAGGAATATCAACAATGGACAACTCTCTAAACGAACGTTTTTCTGTTATCGGTGATGTCGAAGTCACTGTCACTGACGCAGATGGCTTAATTAAAGATCATCGCGAAATCAAGAATCTTGTAGTCGCTGCAGGTAAGAGCTGGATTGCATCTCGCATGGTCAACGCTGCAGATGCAGTGATGAGTCATATGGCAATCGGTACTGGAACAGTTACACCAAACACATCAAACACAGCGCTTGGCGCTCAAGTTGCTCGTGTTGCTCTGACATCAACGTCTCGTACAAATAATCAAGTGACATACTCTGCATCGTTCCCTGCTGGCACTGGCACCGGATCGATCACTGAAGCAGGCATATTCAATGCTTCTTCTCTTGGCACTATGCTCTGTCGCACTGTGTTCTCTGAAGTTAACAAAGACATTCTTGATACACTAACAATCAACTGGACTGTCACAATTCTATAAGGAAGAAACTTGAAATGAACCAAAAACTAATTGATTCGCTGAACCTTGCATTTGCAAACTCATTTGAGTTCTATACTCGTGCTCATGGTATGCACTGGAATGTGGAAGGCATGTTCTTCCCCATGTATCATGACTTCTTTGCAACTGTTTACACTGAAGTCTATGGTGTGATTGATGCTTTTGCAGAAGAGATTCGCGCAGCAGGTGGCTATGTTGGCTACGGTACTCAAGAGTTCTCGAAGCGCAACATGCTGCCAGAGACCAAGCAGATCAAGGGTACTGACGTTAAGGGTATGCTTTCTGAACTCTCTATGTCAAACGCAATCGTCGTCAAGACTCTGAATGTTGCATTTGAGCTTGCTCAACGCGAGAACAATCAAGGTCTGATGGACTTTCTTGCTGCTCGACTCGACGCTCATGCAAAACACGCATGGATGATCGATTCTTGTCTAAAGAATGCTTGACAAACTTTAGGATTGGTGTAGAATTCAAAGCATGAAAACTCTGAAACAACTCAACGAAGCTGCTGAACGTCTTGCTCTGATGGAAGAGGTTGATTCGATCAACGACACTGGCTTTCTCACTGAAGACATCGTGACTGTCATCGAGACTCATCGTAAGGGTGAGTGGAGTGAGGGTCTTGATGCCGATCAGTTTGGTGCATTTCTTGATCATCTGGTCGAGGAGGCAAAGCATGGTCGATGATCAACTTCAGCTCGATGAAGCAAAGAAGCAACAAGAAAAACAAAAGCTGAATGTTCAGTTTCATTCAGCAAAAGAGTTCGTTGATACTTTCAAGCATCATGCAATCAATACGCCAGGTGTAAAGGAAGCGATGAAATCATTTCTTGATCAGAAGAAAAATGATCCTCTGAGCAAGTTTGGTTCAAAAGACTATCCGCTTGGCAATCACTTTGACAAGTCAGTGCCTGGCATTCTTCATGCTGGACTGACTCACAATAAATCTGTTTTCTATACGCTAAGTGGTTCTGGTGATACTCGACACATCCATCTCTATGGCATCTACGGGCATGATGACGCTGGATTTGGTCAACCACCAAACATCAAGAAACAGAAGAGTCTCGCAAAGAAACTCGGCAATCAAGAGTTTGAAGACTAAACAATAAAGGCCCGATCTGAGTCGGGCTTTCTCTTTAATGCAGACCTACATCGTCTGCTTTTTCTCTAACTTTATCTCTGATATCATCAAGCGCATGTTGATCATTCTCAAACGCAGAGTAATGACTATCTACACGATCTAGCATTTTTGCGAGATGTTCATGATCTGCGCCATCATCACCAGTTAGAACATGACTGTTGTAATGGTGTTCTAGTGCATCGTTGTAGCGATCAAGTGCATCCCAGTGCTTTTCGTCGTCAAAGTCTTCATTTTCACCGTTGTTCCATTTAGTGTATTCTTTGTCTGTGTGTAGTGCATGTTTGTATGTGGCGTCAACGTATTTCCATGAGTGATCTGCATGACCGAAGCTTGGTCGCATATTATATGGTGCTGTTGCAAGCTTATCATAATCTACGTGATCGCCAATCGACTCTGGTACATGTATGCTCTGAATGTATCCTCTACGACCATTCTGGTTATATTCTGTGTTTTCTTTAATCTTCGAGTCAACAAACTCAGTAGCAATCGCTTTCTTGTCGGAATCTTTCAGTTTTCGATTTGCAGCAAGCGTCTGCATCATTCTAGTACGTCTGACCGGATTAACATCTTTCAGAGCATCAAGTGATGCGTGATGTGAGTGCATCAACAGATGTTCTTGCATGTCTGGATCTTTCATGCCGTGATCAAACGTTTCTTTAGACATTTCTGGATGTCCCGCAATTACTGGACCAATCTCTCTGTCAGACCTAATAATTTTGTTTATGTGATCAGATTTCATTGCCCATGCCATATCGTTTGCATCATAATATGAGCCAGACTGTCCTTTGACAAATGCATCAACGACTCGATCAACATGATGCGGCTTAATCTTGCTTCTTTGAACTTGATTCAGTTGACTATTTGGCAGTGCATCAACGACATGATCTGGTAGTTTCGGACTACGCAGCAACATTGCTGGATAGTGTGGAAACTTAGCCTGCTCAAACTCATTGTGCATTGATGTTGTGAACTTGTCACCATGATGTGACGCCATCTTGTATAGAAAATCTTTTTGTTGCGATTCTGGCAACTGCTTCGAGATTCTATGCATATCGATGATATGTTTATTCGTCAGATTGCCAATACTAAGAAGACCGTTCAGGTTATAACGATTTGGTGCTTGTCGCACATGAGCAATAGCACCATCGATGATGTGATTGTCCAACATAGCGCCAGCCTCTTTGACTGGCAATTCATTTCTGTCAAGTCTACGCTTCACATCTTGTAGTTTCTCTGCACGATAGACGTTGCGACCAGTGTCGTCATAGACGCTTCGATCTTTTTCGTATGTGAGTCCTGGACGAGCAGGATAGTTCTTCACGGCCCATTCAGAGACAGCACGTTCAAACTTTCGATTGCCGTTACCATAGACTCGCTCTTCTGGACGGAAGATTGTATCTCGCACACCGTCTTCAGCATCATCGGCATGAAACGGCTTCAGCGCAATACGAGCAAGTGGCTTGCTTGGTTCACCGTGCTTAAACGCAGTCTCATCATCGTGCTTCACGAGATATGCAACATGAGTGCCTTTCTCGATGTCTCGACCAACGTAGTGACGATTCGAACCAGTGCTGAGATTCATGCAGCTTGTCCAACTAGTGCCAGTTGACATTCCACCAACAGCATACGGCGTCTTCGAGATCACGACATGATGTGTTGCATTCTCATTGATGCCACGAGTTGCACTGCGGGCTGGATCATGCATGAAAGCATTCATAACGTGTGGCTCTGCTTTAGTTCGCTGCAAAATAGAGCCAATCGTGTGTTGAACGACTTTCTCGCGCAGAGGAATACCGCGACTCGGATCACCAACAGTCACTTTCTTTGATGCAATCCCTTTCACGTAGTCGTGAATATCGTAGCCGTGATTTGTAAGATGCTCTACAACATCAGAGTCTGGTTCTACGTCAGAACCGGCATCTGGTAGCGGGAAAGTTTTGAACTGTGCATGACCTAGTGCATCATGAATCTTCTCATGCGTCGATTGTGAGATGCCGTGTTGCCATGCATCATCCACCATGCGATCAACTTGCTGCTGTTGTTGCTTGTTCAGTGTAGTCTCAACAACAACTTCTTTCTGTTGTTGATTTGTTACTACTTTTTTGTATGCGTCGAAGATAGACTTCATGAGGGGATTCCTGTTAAAATGTATGGACCAAACTAAGAATTATTTAAAATGATTGAACGGATTGATACAGAAAACGGTAGATTTTACAAGACGCCAGACGGCAACATCTACCCGTCAGTCACGACAGTGCTGGCATCGCTGTCAAACACCTCTCTGGACGCGTGGAGAGCTGCGGTAGGCGCTTCTGAAGCTGAGAGAGTATCTAGACTAGCAGCAGCGCGTGGAACGCGACTCCATGCGTTTTGTGAAGACTATTTGCTCAAGAGAAATCCAAAGCTTGATGTCTTTGATCGAGACAGTTATGCTGGTCTGACAGATCAACTTGATCTAATAGAACCAATCACAATTGAGCAGTTCATGTACTCTGATCGCTTACGAGTTGCTGGTACGCCAGATTGCATAGGTAAATACTCTGGTGAACTGTGCGTTATTGACTTTAAAACAACTTCGCGACAGAAACATGAAGGTGAGTTCGATAGCTACTGGCTTCAGACAGCAGCATATGCAGCAATGTGTTATGAGCGTTTGCAGTTAGTTGTTCCAAATCTACTCATCATAATGCAAAACTTGACTACAGGAGAGACTAATGTCTTCAAGCAAAAGAGTAATGTTTGGCTGCCGCAATTCAAATCGATCAGGGATGCTTACCAAGATCAACGACCACTTCTTTCCTGATCAAGAAGAAGTTGACCAAGCATACATCTACATCAAAGGCGACATCACTGTTGACTCTTGTGCAGATGCAATTGAGCAGATTCTTGGCATCAACTTTCCATCATATGAGGAAGATGAGGAAGGCTTTCAAGTCGAAGTCGAGAAGCCAGACGTAATCAACCTGATGATCACTAGCGTCGGTGGCGATATGTCTGCGGCATTTGCTCTGATCAATGTCATGCGCGGCTCTCGAATCCCGATCCGCACTATCGCACTCGGCGAAGCATCAAGTGCTGGTCTATGCATTCTCATGGCTGGACATCAGCGCGTAGCAACCCCGTATGCTTCGCTGATGTCACATGCATTCAGTTCTGGCGCAGAAGGCAGCTATCACGATCTCATCAATGCAGCAGAAGCATTCAAGACATATCACGAGAAGATGCTTGCATTCTACGTGGAGTGTACTGGACTTGATGTGAAGTTCATTAAAGAGTTTCTACTTGCCGAGCGAGATCATTACTTCAGTCCAGACAATGCGCTGTCGTACAACATGGTCGATCTCGTTGAGACTCTAGAATAACGTTTCACTTCTCCCAGAGGTAGTCTTCAAACAGATGATGCTCGATGACTACTTCTGCGAACAAGTTAATGAGTTCATCATTAGACTTTTGTCGCAAATCTTCCATTACAGTCAGATCAGTTGCTTCTGCTAGTTTGTAGATTCTAGCGATTAGTTTGTCTCTCATTTTAGAGTTCTCCCAAAGAAAAAGCGGACACTATGTCCGCTTTAGTTTTAGTTCCAGACTGCTTCGTTTGCAATCAGTTGACGATGTTGAATCCAGCCGCGCAGATTACCAGACCACAGAGATCCGTCTTTACGAACATGAGTGATACCGGGCTGCCAAGTCTGAGGACTGAATGGAATGCTGTAACTGTCCATCGGTGTTGCTTGATGCTCAACTGGCGAACTGTGTTTATTTTGATTGTGTGGATCTTCGAGATGCAGCATATCAAAAATCTTCAATGCTTTCTCAATAGAATCATCAAGCTTTCGATAAGAGACTTGGGCGCAGCAAGACGCAGAGACTTTTCGAGCAACTTGAAGCGAGACTTCTTCGCCGGAAACAAAGTATTTTCCATCAACGAAGTCAACATATGGCAGATGCCATTCGCCTGGATTCAGTTTAGTTGGAGTCGATTGCTCCATCGCAAGACGAATACACTTTGCAAGTTCTTGAAACTCTGGTTGTGCATCTGCGTGATCGCGTAGGTTCAGTAGATTGCCAAAGTGAGTGCCACTAAGAACTTGCTTAGTCATTGCAAACGGTTCGGTGATGCGATTGGCGATTTGCTTATGGACGTTGATGCCGTCTTTCTCGCTCAGCACTTTTGCATGAGAAATAGCAGATCGCATTGCCGCAAGCCAGACACCTTGTGCTGCAGCTTTACGAGTCTCATCGAGTTCTTGTTTTGACTGCATACCAGGATTGTTCTGTCCCCAATGCACTGGCATTGCTGGCGCTGTCTCGATCTGCTTCAACATTGCTTCAACTGGAATTGCACGAGAACTCGCGGCATTCTTGCTTAGAATGCGATGCGTGTTGTTCTCAGCAAGAATGAATCGCGGGAAGTTCAGTTCCAACGAAGTCATTCGATCACCAGATGAGTTGATACTGTCTGCAAGAATCTTTGCAGAGATATCGTTAAGACCAATCACTTCAATCATTCAATTTTACCTTTCAAAGTACCTTAGTATGCCAGAATTTGTCTGCGAGATTCTTAGCATGTTGCTCAAACAACTCACGTAGATCATACTGAAAACGATTCTTCATGCGATCAATCGCTTCAACTGGCACGTTATGCACATTCACAAAGTTGTTCTGCATTGTGATTATAACAGGCGTAATGCCAAAATCTAATGCGATGTCGAAGTATGGCTTCAACTCTTTGTGCGTCGTAAACGTATTACTTACGAAGACGTTTGTTCGAGTTTCGAGATGCCGACGAGTTTGTTGTTGGCACCAACGATGTGCTTCTGAGATTTTATCAGCAGTCCAATTGTAGTTGCCGTTTGCATCAATGAAGTACATATCTGCTTCGAGATGCAAATCGTTTGAAGTACGAGCAAGCTTCTTTGCAAGAGTGCTCTTGCCGGACCCGGGCCAGCCGCGGATCAAAGTTAGTGTAGTCATGTGTGTTTGATTTCTAATTACTTATACCAGTACGGAACTGGACGATTCTTCCACTCAGCAATGTGTCGCTTTGCGCCCATGTAGTAGCGACGATACGATTCGACAGAATCGCCAGGAACAATGTATTCCGAAGGCATTGCTGGAGTTGGCTCAGTGAACTCACCGTCTTTGATGTTCAGCGGTGGCGTGGCAAGACGATCAAGCAGACCAGAAGATTCGCACTTGTGCACCTTACCATATCGATATGTGTATTCTTTGCAGAGAGCAACAGTCAGCTTGTGTAGATACTCATAGCAAGAGCGATTGGAACGGGACCAGATCGCGCTAGGATGATTCAAATGAGTTGCTTTGTACAGAAACTCATCATCACCGACAGACTGCATCCTGAACGCTTTGGAGCGTCTTCCAGCAGCACTCAGCACAGTGTACTCTTCACCATCAAGAACGCGATGTGCAGTTGACAAAAGTTGCGTCATTTCGGTGCACATCTTGATGCAGTGCTTCGATACGTGCATCTCGACACACTCTTGGATGGACTTGGAAAGATAGAAGATGTTCATAATATAGAGATTGTATAGTTACACGAATTCATAAAAATCCGTTAAACGCTTCATCGAAGTTGCTACCAGAGGATGCATTGTTGCATCTTCTTTAAGTCTTACATCTTCTCCACGTTCGTATTCGTTGCTGTTTCCAACAACCACTTCGATTAACTCAGCCGAAGTGTAGTCATAAAGATCCTGAAGACCTTTCTTCAAGATGTTGATTGATGCATTTAAGTCTCGATCATGAACAGTGTTACATGTTGAACATTTCCATTCACGAACATCAAGTCCAAAAGAATTCTTATCTCCACAGCATGAACAAGTCTTACTCGATGGATAAAAACGATCAATCTTATGAAAAGTTCTACCATACCAATTGCTCTTGTATGCAATTTGATTGACGAGAGTTGCAAGTCCAGCATCTGATGCTGACTTACCAAGAATCTTTTTCATTCCATCAATGTTCAAATCTTCCATTACAATTGTATCAAAGTTGTTCACCAGATATGATGAAATTTGATGTAGATACCAATTTCGTTGTCTTGACATCTTCTGATGTTGTTTTGCAACTTTTAGTCTTTGACGTTCATAACGTTTCGAACCACGTTGTTTACGACTTAAATGTTTTTGTTTTCTAGCAAGCTTCGCTTGACTTTCGCGAAACCATCTAGGATTCTCTATCACAAATCCAGTTGAACAAGTCAACAGATCAATGAATCCAAGATCAATACCTATGCTCCTTCCAGTGCTGGGTTTAACGTCGATTTGTTCATCAACGAGAATCGAAACGTAATATTCGTTTGTTCTTGTTTTTGAGATTGTTATGCTTCTGTAATCTACATTATCAGGAATCTTACGATCAATAATGATCTTGACATGACCAATCTTCTCAAGACGAATTCTTGATGATGTTTGATTCAATGAAAACTTTTGATTTGGTAGACGATAAGACTCATTCTGACAACGTTTCTTGAACTTTACTCTACCAACTTTCTTCTTACGACTTTTGTTGAAGAACTGTTTCTTGAATTCTTCAAAGTCACGTTCTTTTTGCTGCAAAGCAGCGGCGGAAACTTCGTTTAGAAAACTGAAAGAATCTGTGTCCTTCAGACGTTTAGAAGTAACTTGCTGAATTGGCCCCTCAACACCATAACTATTAAAAGCAGCAACATGTTTGTTCCAGACAAAGCGAACGCAACCAAAAGTCTTGTTCAGAAGAACTTCTTGACTTTTAGTTGGTTTGATACGAAACTTGTACGCTTTGTGCATCTTGAAGGTGTTGATGATTTTCTGTATTTATTGAATCACAAATTTACTGAATTTTGTTGAAACGTAAGTTTAATTGTGATATCAAAAGTTCAGTTGAAGCAACAGCGCAACAACGCAGATAGCAACGACTATGGCATATGCCAGCGTGTCTTTCACTTCAACTGACTCGCTTTCTTACCAGCATCAAATGCACACTCAAGCCACTCGCGCATACACTTCATCTTGTTGAGTTCAGTCATTTCATCAACAACATCTTGATAAAAGTATTCTGCAATCATCGCAAAGTTGTCATCTTCGCGAGAGAAGAACCAAGTCGAGAAATCTTCGTTCATTGTATATCCTTAGAGTGAGCCAGCACGAATCGGACGACCATTCTTGTCAGTCAGTGGCGTCCGAGCACCAATTCGATCAATCTTGTAGACAAAGCCACCGTCTTCAACAAGACGATACATCTTGTCATTCTCAACATGAATCTGATGTTGAGAAGTGTCTGGAACAGATCGCTTTCCAAACAGAAGATCGATGAAGTTTTGTAGCGTCATGTGAGTATTATAGTGCGATTCTTATGCACTGTCAAGCATTGATTTACCAATCTTTGCTGCGGCATGGACGATTGCTAGACGCACAGCAGCACACCGATCATCTTCTATTGTGTATGTTGTACAGTCGCAACTGAAGTCATCTCGTTCTGGACCAAGCACTTCAACGACATCATACTCGATCACAGTGTCATAGTTGATACGAAGCTTCAGTTGAACCATTAGCCGAAATGCATCCTCATCATTTTCTAAAGGATTCCACCAAGTGCCAGATTCATCAATCCAATACTCATTGTTTTCAAGATCGCCAAACTCTTCCAATGGAATTCCTGCTGCCCTTGCTGCAAGAACTAACAAATCAACATAAGATGTATCATTGATTTCTGGATATGTTTTATCTGACATGTTCGTTTTCGCGGCTAGTTTAATCTGATTCCAATCAGCATCTGTTACAGATGGAATGTCATCCATCGATATTTTGAAAACTCTCGGCTCAATTTTATCATCATATACGCTTCCTTTCTGTCCGGGAGCATTACTGCCAGTGCATTCTAGCGCATGATCTGATGCGTGTGGACAACGCTTACATCCACATGTTGGACATAGAATCATGAGTGACATGTTGTAAGGCAACCAACCGTTAACTTTAACGTCTTTGTTGCATTTGTGGCACCAACAACCAGTTTCTTTAGGATACATCGAACATGTTCCTCTCAAGTGCTGCGAGAAGATCACGCGCAGAATCTACATCGTAGTCGTTCAGTGCTGCGTGAATCCGCATGATGTCGTTGCGAAACTCTCCAAAGATTGCTTCAACGATCTGACGCTTGACTCGATATGTTGCTTCTTCGCCTTTGTCGCCATACGACAAGCCAGACAATGGTGACACGACACACGATGCTTCGATCTTGCAACCAACACGGTACCGAAGTCCAACCATTGGATCATTGAACGATTCTGCTTTAATAGAAACAGTATCGTTGAATAGCGAAGATGCTTTTGGTCGAAGCAGCAACCGATCACCACTATCAACCGCTTGCAGTGCTTTTGTGAGTTGACTCATTTGCCAGTTACTCCTGCATAGATGATTCTAAAAATACATGCAGTTAAAACTGCAGCAATCGTAATCAACGGGAATTTAAAAAATCCAATTATCACAAATGACAGTAAAAGTATGGCAAGAAAAATCGCAACAATAGCACCAGAGATCAGCAAAAAGATACTATGTCCGCCATCTGCCGCAGATTCTACGTTTTCAAAAAACTTTTTCATTTCATTTTCCAGAGTGAACGATGTAGAGACATCATTGCTTCAAACAGAGACTGTTCATCGAAGCAACGAACTTCATTAACATAAACTTGAGCGGTAAAGTCGGGAACATCGCGTCGAATGTTCTTTGCGTCATCAAGGATTGACATGATCCATTTTGCAGCACAGATGCCAGAGCCATTCGTTGTGAACATGCTTGGCACAGTCACGCCGTAACCCTTCACGCTATAGATCGGATGAATCTTATAGCGATTGTTTGCTGTAGTCATGACTTGACCAATTTTGATTTCGTTCATTCAAGTGTCCTATCGAAAGATAAATTTCACAGTTTCAATTAGCGCAGCAACAGTACCAGCAACACAAAGCGTTGTGATGCACGAGAACAGAATCATTAAGATGATCTGCATGAACTTTTCAGGATCAATTTTCATATGAACATTATATCACAGAGAGATTACATTAGTCAAGCAACGCAAACAAGTTGTCCGGAATCTCTACTGTATCTCCAAGCTTTGCTGCAACGAAACATCTCATCGCAGCAAGTAATGCAGTCTCGCCGTGTCCATTACAATATGCTTCCGGTTTGCTGTAGCTCATCATATGCGCAGACCAAGAGTGTGCGTCAACTCGCACAAGACGATCAATGTATTCTTCAACGATCTGTCCGCCACGTGCCCAGTTCTCACTTGGACGAAACTGATAGAGTTGAATCCAGACATTGCTGTCATGAGTGTGACCAGATATCCATGGACCAGCCATCTGATGTCCAGACAGCACAGCATCAACATGTACTGTGTATCCTAATGAGATAGCAACTGCATAGTGCAGTTTAGCACCGGATAGATGTTTTGTCTTTAGTTTTTGCCATCATGTATCCTCCACGACTTAGATTAACAGCTTAGAATTGAGAAATCACGAACTTTCTCGACCGTCATATGACGATCAAACATCTCAGGCACAACATTTCGATGCGAGATCACAATTGAGTTCACATTATCTTCGATTGCTGAGAGAATGTCAATGAAAATCTGCACAGAGTCTTCGTCAAGTCCACGATCAAGAGTTTCATCAAAGATCAAGAGATTCGTTGAGACAGAGTTGCGAGACATTGCGAGTCTGCGCCAAGCGAAGAGTATCGATAAATCTATACGTGTCTTTTCTCCCTCAGAGAACGAGTTGTATGTGAATGTGTCACGGTGTCGCGATTTGATCGTCTCATTGAAGTTCTCATCAAGTTCGAACGATACAAACATATCGAACTTGTTCAGATACTCATTGATCATTTGGTTAAGGACTGGGATGAAAGTCGAGATGACTTTAGACTTGATGCCAGAGTCCTTCAGAATTTCAACTGAAGTCTTGTAGTAGTTCAGATTCTTTGATGCTTCATTCTTTTCATCTGTCTTCTCAACAAGAGATGCAACACAGTCTTTGAGTTTTGCTTTACAGAGATCGATACCATCGCTCGATGTTTCTTTCTTCAGATCAACAAGATTCTGTTCTTCGAGTCGTTTTGCATAGAGAATGTTGTTTCTCTCTTGGATCAATGTCTTGCAATGCTTGACTGATTGAGCAACAGTAACAATTTTTGCATTAAAGTCTGCAAGCATTGAATCTAGTTGTTCTTGTACATCAGTCAGTTTAGAGACTTTGCACTGATGCTCTTCAGATTTTAGTTGCTTCAAGTCTTCGGCAAAAGCTTGACCGCAGGTAGGACACGCATCATCATGATACAACTCAAGACTCTCATTCAGAGTCTCGATCTGTTGATTGATCTTTGCAAGCTTGACTTGTAGCTTGCTCTTTGACTCAACAAGAGCATCGTGTTTGTCGTCAACATCGCCAATAGAACAGAGTTCTGCTTCAATAGCAGCAAGTCGCTTAGTGTGTTCAGCAATCTTGTTGTTCGATTCTTGAATCTTTATCTTAACTTCATCTGACTTGACTTTTGCTTCTTCTGTCAGAGTTGCAAGCAATTCTTTCTGAGTATCGATTTGATTCTTGATAACATCGATCTCATAAGAAAGCGACTGGACTTCGCTTTTGTACTCTGAGACTTTCTGCTTTGCGATGTCAGACATGCTTGAAAACACAGCAATATCAAGAACTTCTTCTGTAATGTTCCGTCGCTCGGCAGCAGTCAACGACATAAATGGCGTGTACGTTGCACTGCCCATCATGATGATCTGCTTGAATGTCTTGAAGTTGATACCGAGAATCTCAGTCTCAAGATATGCTTGATAGTCGCGTGATGCAGCATCTTCAAGAATCTTCTCGTTGTTCTTGTAGATTTCGAAGATCGTTGGCTTCTGACCACGAATGACTTTGAAGTGATCGCTACCTTTCGTGAACGCAATCTCAACAAGCAGAGCTTTCTTGTTGATGCTGTTGATTAGCTGTGCAAGCTTGATGTTGCGGTACGGCTTGCCGTACAGAGCATAGCAGATAGCCTCCGTTGCACCGGACTTGCCCTGACCATTTTTTGCAGTGAAGATCGTGTGCTTGTGTTGATCAAGAACAACGCATGTCTCGACGTTGCCGTAAGAGAGCAAGTTCTTGAACTTGACATAATGAAATTTAATGTGCATGAGTTGCTTCGATGTAAACGCCAATCAGTTTATCGATAAGAACATCTTTGTCAATACTTGCATCAACAGAGATGTTTGTCACATAGTCTTTGATCAGATCAGAAATTGATGTAGTTTGTTCATATTGAACATCTTCAGTATCAGATGCATCAATTTTCTTCTCAATGAACTTCAACGAATGTGGTTTCATTGAGTATAGCATATCTGACAGCGCATCTTTCTGTTTCGGCTCAAGCGCTACATCAATCTTCAGCTTCACATGCTTGTCTCGCACAAGTGCTTCTGGCACTTTGCAGTCTTCGTGATCGCTTAGAGTGATGTATGAGAACAGAGTATGCTTTGTCTCTACCAGCTCCAGCGATTCACCATCAAGTACGAAGAAGCCCTTCGTTGTGTGAGCATCTTGCCAAGTGAGTTCATATGGCGTACCAGTGTACAGCACATTGTCCTTCGATGACATATGATGAAAGTGTCCGCTGAAGACACGCTTGAACTTCGAGTAGCCTTCGTGTGAGTAGTGTGTCTTGGCTGGCTGCCCGCGATAAAGCTCAAAGCCATTGAACTCAAAGTGTCCAGCACAGTAGTCACTGTTTGACTTCGAGATTGCTGTATTGACTGCATCAATGTTCTCTTTGCAGACCCAGGGCACGATCAAGAAAGACTGATCTTCGATGAAGTAATCTGCTGGCTCTTTGATCAGAGTGAACCATTCGCTGTATGGCGTTAGGACTTCTTCTACTGAAGAAATCTGTAGAGATTCGCGATAGAAGATATCATGATTGCCGAGCAGAACATAGACTTTCAGATCACGCTCAATGACTGGCTTCAGGAAGACTTCTCGAAAGAAATTCAACGACCAGGTGTTGATGTGCTTGCGAACATCAAAGAGATCGCCTAACTGTAGAACTGTCTTGATGTTGTTTTGATCTATGTATGCAAAGAAGTCAGTAAAGAACTTTTGCATATATTGATGTGTCAACAGATTGGCGTTAGAGACGCCAAAATGCGTATCACCGAGAATTGCAATCTTGCTCATAATCAATCTACCTCAAGAGTTGGACCATCATACTGTTGAGCACGTTCAATAGACTTTGCTTTTGCTTTGTCTTTCTGCGACTGCATTTTCTGCTCATACTCTGCAACATCGAAGAACGGAATGAACTCGCTCACATTGCCAGCATACTCACCGAAGTCGCTCATGTCGTTTTCTTGTAGAGAGTCTTCCATGTCAACAGCAGAGAATGACTTTGCTTTGATGTAGCTCATCTTCTCTTCAGTGTTGATAACGTCAACCATTGCCCGCCAGCAGACGTTTGTGAAGTATGCAAATGCGTTGTTGCTGATGAGAATATTGAACTTGCGAATCTTTGCGCAGCAAGCAAAGATTGCATTGCTGACCATTTCGTCGCGAAATGTGTAGCCAGAGAAGTTGTATCTCGAACCTAGTTTGTTTGCAAGAGCAATGAACTGTCGTGCAATCGCATCTGGAATCTGCGGCGCTTCTCGTCCAGCAGCTTCTTCGCTTTCGCACGTTTGAATATATTCAACGATTGCTTGAGTAAACTCTTTGTTCGAGATGTAATGTGACATGTCTTCTCGCTATTTTGTTGTTTAACATGAAGACATTATATCACATTATGCTATCAGTTTCAACTGTCCAAAATCAGAAATTCGCTTATGATTGTGCATTGTGAAGACTTGTTTCCGATTGCCAGACTTCTTATACGATACGTGAATCCAGACAGTTGATGTGCCAGCATATTCAAGAATCACTTGATCATATGGTACTGCTTGCTGAATCGCTTTTGCTGCTTCGAGATACTGCTCTTTCGAGAAGCCAGGAAGTTGAATGTCAGCAGCTTCACCGAGATAGTGTTGTGAGTTTGCAGCAGAGTTTGCGGCATCGCCTGGACGACGGAATCCACTCGTGATGATCATATTCGGATACATCTGCTTCACTGTATCTAACACGTTCATACAGAGCATCTTCAGATTACAAGCAATGTCTTGTGCAGATAGACCCTTTTGATTGATGAGTTTACGAGCACCGTTCTTGTTGAGATCACCAACAGTGAAGCGAGATGACAATGCAAGCGATGGCGGGAAGTCTTGTCGTTGATGAATATCGCCACAGTCTGTCGCGAGTGCTTGTGCAGCGTTATCGGCAACAGTCTCTGTCTTTTCTTCTGTTGGCTTTGCTTGCAACTCTTCTTTCGTAGTAGAGCCTTCTTCGAGACGATCTGCATTGTATGCTTCTGCACTGCTATCGTCTGGCAGCTCATACTCCATTGCCTTTTCTTCGCCGCGAGTGACAACTTTTAGACTAGAGAACTGCGTAGTGTCTGGACTGCCTTTTGCTGGCGCTGCTGCAACAGATGCAGACTTGCCGCTGTTGTGATGAATCTTTGTTGCATCAACAGAGTAAATGCCACCGACTTTTACGAGATAATCTCCAGAGACAGAAGATGTGAGATTGCCAGAAACGTTGAGTGTTGTGTCGCCACGAGCGTTGATCACAGTGTCACCCATGACTTCGATAGTCATCGAGCCACCAACGAGCAGAGATTTTGATCCAGCAACAGTTACGTGTTGTGCTCCGCGAATGTAGACAAAACCATTACGTTCAAGAATCTCATAGTCATCGCCTACGATTCGATTGACACGAGTACCGTTATCGTCGATCTCGGTGAAAGTGCCTGCTGCATGATAGAGATGAATTCGACGAGAGTTCGGCGTATCATCAAACTCCATCACATGACCAGACTTAGTGCCATAGACTGCGTTGTGTGGATAGACTGCGTTGTATGGAATGGGTGATTGATCCCATGTCTTGTCAGATCCAGCGATTGGCACTCCAGTCAGTCGTGCAGCTTCTTTCTTATAGACAATCGTCTTGTTGATGTTCTCATGTCGAGCAAGACGATTAGTATCTGGCTCATTGCGATAGAGTGGATACACACCGGCTGGATCGGTAAAGCCTCTACCAGCAAGCACTTTGTTTGTATTGACAGAGACGATCTTGCCGTTCTCGTAGTTGACAGCATCATTTGTCTTTTCTTGCTGTTCGAGATCACCAGATGCGTTCGGTACACCGTCTCGCAGAAACAGTTCTGATTCTGCTTTACGACGAGTTTTCAGACCAGCAAGTTGCTTGCCATTGCTATCTGCTGTGTACTGACTAAAGTTCGCGGCTGCTTGCAAATACTTCTCTGCATTTAGATCGGAGAGGATTGATGTTCGTCGAAAGTTCGGACCGCCCATGTTGTAGTCAACACTCACTAACGCATCAAGCATTGACTGTGTAATCAATACTTTCACGGCTCTCTTGACTTCCGGCAACGCAACTTCATTCACATACTGCTTCAGCGCAACAGTAGCTTCAGCTTCTGTGATAGTTTGATCGACAGTTACAGCTTTGCCATTGACTGTTTTCGATCCATAACCAATAGAATATGAGTTAACATCCCAGTAAGCTTTTGCAGAGAACTTTTCTTGAAGCTTGATTAGTGCAATACAAGCATCAGAGACAGAAGAGAAGTCAGATGCACGACGAAGACCAGTTAGCTGAACGTCAACTGCTTTTTCGACTTCACCTTTAGTGACTGGATTCTCTGGATTCTGCTTCGGTACAGCCGCAGCTTCCTCTGGCTGTTGCAACGAAGTCTCTTCATATGCGACAGTCTGATTCACTGTGTCTTGTGGAATGCCTGGAAAGCTTGCTAGAACGACTGGATACTGATTATCCGGGTCGCTGAAGAACAGAACTACCCAAGAGCCTGGCAACAGTCCAGTCGGCGTTATACCGATTCCAGACATCGATGCAGAGTTTGCTGGTGTTGTGACAGTTGCCCATGGCAGTGCATCTGTCGGTATCAGTGATCTATCATCAGAGTGTAGACCAAAAACACGAACACGAACTCGACCTAGCTTGAGTGGATCAAGAACGTCTTCAACAACACCAGTATAGATTTGATTCATTGCTCTGCGGGATATGCGTGATGAATATAGATAGTCTTATGATGACGATCATTCGAGATAACTTCTCGCTTTGAGTGATCGATTCGAAGCTTCATGCCGCGTGGAACGATGAACTCTCGCTCAGATGGAATCGATGACATCTCGCCAGTATATAGACCTGCATGTCCAGCTGGTAGATGAATCTTCAGAATATCACCAGACTTGCTGGTTGCAAATGCCATCGCTTTCTTTGGATCAATTGATGAAGAAATGTAGCCAGGATGCAGAACTTCTTCATTGTTGCGTAGAATCTCTGCATGATCGCTGTTGGTACCAGAGTAGAGAACGAGTGGACGTGGCGTTTTCTTGATCTGCATTGCATCATCAAGTCGATCAACAATCGGCTGCTCTTGCGGCTTTAGCTTGTTTGTCATCAGCCCGTGATTGACAGTCGAGTTGAATGTAGTGTAGCCAGCAACTGCGTCTTTGTGATGCATCTTGTATGCAGAGTCAAGATAGTGTTGCTTGAGTTCATGTGCATGATCATCAACTGCATCTCTACGCAGATATCGAATGTTCATGTTGTCTTCGACTGCATCATCATATGAGTCGAATTGCTTTGCAGTAGATGTGCCACCAAAGTGAAAAAACTTCCCGGGATGTGCTGGATGCTTATAGATCGGACCGTACTCACGAACATAGCCATTCTTCAGTGGCTCGCCAGATTCTGGACCAACATAGTCTTCGTAGTTGCCAGCAAGATCAATAGATTCATCAAGTCGAGATTGATCGATGATGTCGCCTTGAATCTTTGGCAACTCTCTCTTGTGATGATAGCGTAGATAGTCTGAGAATGAAATCATTTGAGATTACTCTTTTAGATTGACAATTGAATCTTTACTTATTTGAAGCGACATTGTGTGTCGCTCACGAGTGAGCATGTGTTTGATGCCAGTAACGAGATAGCGACCCGAGAGAGTTCGATCAAATGAATCTTTCATGCGCTTTGTGTCTGTTGGAATCACACTGATCGGCACTGCAAGCTCAATCGTGTTGCCAGCATAGATGTTGAAGCGACCAGAAACGTCAATGTTGACAACTTGTGAGTTCATTGCCGAGAGTTCAGTGAGTCGAACTTTGTACCAATCATCTGCATGATCTGTTGGCATATTCGGAATCGTTGAACTCGGCGAAGTTCTCACTCTGAATACAGAGTTCACTCGACGCGGTGCGTTGTTAGTGCCAAACGGCAGAGTATTCAGCCTCGAAAACTTGCTGTATGACTCAAGAAAGTCATAGTAGTTGTATGTATATGCTTTTCGAGTCGGATTCACTGTCAGCGTCCTGTTACCATACGCTCCGTCCATGATGCGATTGATGTAGTTGAATGTCTCATCAACATAGAGCTTATGAACGATTGACTGTTGTTCGATGATTCCGGTGTCGTGATTGTTCGGCACATTGAAGTACGTATAGTTTGCTTCTTGCGCAACAAGCGCATCGAGTGGCGCAAACACAAACTGTTTCTTTGTCTCATAGAACATATAGCTTGCAGAGCCAGTGTCTTTGCTGACAGTGCGTTCAGAGAGATAGCGAATGTTCTGTAGCGGCGTCCAGTAATTCGATATGTAAGAGATTCTATCACGCGACGGATGTGCATACACATCTTTTGTGATTGCGAGAGAGCCACGAGCAAACTTTTCTTTCACAATGTCTGACGGCTGACCAGAGACTGCTTGACTGATCTTCAGATTCATGTCAACAACTGCTGCACTCGATATGCAGTTTAGCGTATAGACGAAAGCTTTATCGCCAGCAGCGAGACGATCAGAGAGTTTGTAGATATAGAATGCTTGTTTGATTAGACCAGTCTCGCCGTCTGGACCACGAATGTCCAACTCGATGAACTCTTCACCGATCATTGGCAGAAGATGATTCAGCGACTGCGTATCTGTGATGTTGACATTCAGCGTCATGAACGGTGAATAAATCGACTCATAGATTTCTACATAGTTGACAAGCTTAGTAATGTCAATCGGCAACTCAGATGCATATGTATAGATATGCACATAGTTGATTTGAAACTCAGATGCAGATGATGCACCGTTTGGATCGTGATTCAGTCTTTGCATAACTTATCGAGCAATCAAGTTTTCATAGCTATCAACGAATGAATCAAGAACAACTCGCTTCAGAATCTTGACTGTGCGTTTCTTTTCATTCTCTTGCAGTTCATATTCGAGGTTCGTGACAGGAATGCCGCCAACATAAAACTGATCGACCCAATTACGATTTGCATCTTCATAGTGATGAATAGCATTGATATCATCGTATTTCTCGCTTGCAAACTTGCGAATGATTGATTCTGGTTGTGGAAAGTCTCTCCATGCATCAAACTTCTCATTGACAAGCATGATGACCCAGTGAAATTGAGTGCTACCATACATCTTGTGGCTGATGACTTCTGGCGTCTCTCCGTCTGCTGCTTCATATGTGTCATAGAATATATCATTCTCTTTCAGCACTGGATCAACTTTCACGGCTCGAATAAAATCAGTGACAATGCTACTCTGTGTCGGCGAGACTTCAAAGAGCATAGTTGGAAACTTTTGAAAAAACATAGCTATTAGTATCCTTGTGCGATGCGTTCGCGATGTAGAGTTTCAATCTCTTTGAATACAAGACTGAGTGTTGTGATGATTGGTTCGCCGGCTTCAAGTGATTGGAATGCATTGCCGCCCGGCGCATAGTTCACATCAATATCTGTCAACACACAAGATGAAATCTTGTTCAGGTACTTGTTTTGTTTTGGCTGAGTTGGACCAGCATTCACATTATCTGGCATCATACCGTACTCAATGTCAAACTCTGCTGGATATAGGTACAGAAAGTTACCATATCCCGGCAACATCTCTGGATGCGCAAAATACTTGAACATGAAGATTATATCAGCAACTTCTTTTGCTTCAGTCACGCTCTTCGGCGCAAATGTGTACTCAAACACGAACTGCCGGTTGCCGACATGCTTGAACATGACATCTCGACGAGTGTTGACTGCTGTGCGTGAGAGCATACTGACTGTTGAAGAAGCGCCAGTCGCAACGATTCGACCAAACTTGCCGAAAGTGTTGCCTGCTGCTCGACCCAAGTCTGCTGCGCCAGTAGCTGCTTGACCGAAGTTGCCAGACATTGCATCGTTGTACACACCAGCGATGCCTGTGCCTGCTGCTGCAAGACCTGCTTGAATTGCTTCGAAGTTATCACTCTGAGCAAGCGCAACAAGAATGTCTTCTGGCATATCATAGTTCAAATTGTAGTTTGCTCTGATGTTGCCTGGCGTATACAGCGTAATGTCTGCTGCAAGTCGCTTCAGTCTGTTCGTGAGCTTTAGATACTCTGATGCAAGTTCACCGATGTTATCGCCAAGTGCTGCACCAGCAGCACCAGCAGCAAGTGCTGCTCCACCAGTAACTGCGACGCCAGCAATACCAGAAGATAATTTATTCTTGAATAGATTCTTGAGTGCTGCGCCAGCAGCAACGCCGGCTTTTGCACCAGCATATGCACCGACAACAGTGCCGGCTGCGTTGATCGCGTCTTGAGACGCAAGATTTCGATTTAGTCGATTCTGATCTGTCTGATTTGCATCGCCAGTGATCTCGACTTGTTTTGATTTGATTAGACGAGATTCTTCATTGAGATTGATAGAGAATCGAACATAATGATGATTGCCGCCGCTTTGTGGATAAATAAGCGAACGAACACGATCACCACCAGCAAGCGGATACTTATCTGCGCTATTGTAAGTAGTTGCTTTAACAGCGCCACCAGTCATACGATAAATCTCGGTATCGTAATCTGCTTCAGAGCCGTTAACAGTGCCTACGTTTTGTCCGTTGCTATTGATCGTGTTTGACATTAAAGTAATCTCAATTATAGTTCTAAGTTATTTAATCATGGCAAAGCAATATCGACAAGGCAAATACAACGTAGTGAACTATAAGAAATACGAGGGCGATCCCACGAATGTCATCTATCGTAGCTCATGGGAACGCATCGTTCTGAATTGGCTTGATCTATCGCAGAACGTTGTATCGTTCTCAAGTGAAGAAGTTGTGATTCCGTACTTTGATGAGACGCAGCAAAAGATGCGTCGATACTTCATGGACATCAAAGCTACGTTTCGCATGAAGGACGGTTCGTTGAAGACTTACTTGATCGAGATCAAGCCGTTCAAAGAGACACAGCCTCCACGCAACACAAAGAATCAGCGAGTGTTGATTGAGGCAATGGCAACGTATCAGACAAACCAGTGCAAGTGGCGTGCCGCGAAAGCATACTGTGAGCAACGAGGATGGCACTTCATGATCGTTACTGAGTATGAGATTGGATTAAAGCAGCGCAAGTAGTGATGTGATGTTTTTGTCATACATCAATAACATGGACTTTTGTACAACTGTTGTCATGCATCAACGCATTTGCGCCTCGCTGGTTGGTTAAATCATCTCGGCCAACAGCTGCTCTACCGCCGCCGGGATTTATCGTGACTGGGAAAC
>OGVG01000004.1_pt1 | contig 43141 bp, 83 predicted proteins | sample 1575691 | NCBI WGS metagenome assembly OGVG01 (sample SAMN07581545, study PRJEB24739) | freshwater metagenome | reverse complement strand
GTTTCCCAGTCACGATACGCTGCACAGACGAACATCAGCAACAGATCATGTTGTTCTAGTAGTCGTCTAGTACAAAATATTTTTCGCTTGACCACTTGAAAAGCTCTTGAAAAGTCCCATCTAAAATACAGAGACTTCTGAACAACAAATTAAGACTCAATTGAACTTAATATAGTATCTGAGTGCGCTTCGCGCACAATTCGCCGCTTCGCGGCTCATATAGTATTAATAAAACTTATAGATACATGAGCCGCGTAGCGGCGAATGCGGCTTGCCGCAAAGAGTACAATTAAGTACAACTCATTTATCAAAGACTTCTGTATTTTATATGAAGTCAAGTTTTTAGATTTCAAGTGGTACACAACAAAAATATTTTGCTTGACAAGACTCTTGATATCGTATAGACTTGATTGGAGCACTTTAAACGCACTGGTTGATATCAACGTACCAACCAACATCAGAAACCGTCTCCTTCGGCTTCCTAACGCGTTCTAGAGTGCTTGACAAGCAGCAACAAACCAGATACACTTGCATCATGAGTACAAACCAAGACCGCATCGACAACATCGTCTCTACGCTCAAGCAGATCAAGCGTGATCTCGACAACAACTGCTCTGCTCGTGAGTCTGCATACAGAAACAAGTTCATCGATCTGAAGTTCGAGTTAGATCATGAACTGCGAGTTGCACAACTTCTCTATGATGACGTAAAGCGTGAAAACTTGACAGCAAACATGATCGAAGCAGAAGGATGTCTTCGTGGCATGAAAGGTCTGTATAATCTCTTCATGCAAACATTCAACGAAGCAGAGGAAGAATATGTCAAATCGAACAAAGAGTGAAAATCTTCGACCCAAGAACGAGATTGATGCACAATACTATCTTGCGCTTGCAGTGAGTGCGCCAGCGTACTCGACATATGAGCTTGATGGTGATACACTCTTCTCGAAGCGCTTTGCAATTGCATCTCGTGCTCGTGCAGTCGTTGCATTTGATCGAGTGTTGAACAAAGAAATCATGAACTATATGATGGAGAAAATTCATGCAGAATCGAATTGACATTACTGTCGGTGATGATCCAGACTACAACTATATCGTGTCTGCACATTCAGAAGGATATGACTTAACATATGATCAGAATGGACTCATGACTTCGATTTCATTTGGTTCTGTTCAAGAAATGGAACAAGTTGCAATCGCTATGATGTCTGTCGCAAAGCTCAGTAAGGAACTCTCATGACTACAGTCAAACTCTATACACAAGATGTCATCAAAGCATGTGATGCATACAGTGATAGCTTAACAAAACGAATCGAAGATGATTTTGAACAAGAAGTTCAAACGCTGATCAAAGAGCCGAAGACGTTGTTTGGTTTCTCATTCGGTGGCTGTACTCGAAGTCAAGCAGAAGAACAAGTTCAATACTCTATTGACTACAGATTCATGCTTAACAGCTATCAACACTGGCACAATCGAGTCAAAGACATTCGTCGTGCTTGTGAGACGTCGAGTCACAATATGATCGATCTTGATATTGATGATCTGAAGCTTATCATGCCATTCATAAACCATGATGAAATACAGAAGCTTTGAACAGTCAGACCGAGTTGTCGAGTTGCGCAACTACTCTCTTGACAGCTTTGGTCGTGCTGTAGTAACATATGGCGATTACGGCAACGATAGATCATTCGAGTTGTCCGCAAACGAGTTCTTCAATCGATTTACAGAGATCAGACAAATGATTCACTTTGACTTTACTGTGTCCGATGTTGATGCCGAGAACATCATCGACATTATGCGTAGTGCAATAACTCGAAATAGTGTTAAAATGCTTAAAGCAATCCAACAACATGATAACGACAGCATTCTGTTTCTTGAACGCGACACAGAATACATCGAATCTTTGATTTCAAAAATGCACAATACGCGAGTTAAAAATGTTGGGTAAATTCAAACGACTTGAGATTGCAAATATCTGTTACGCAAATGTATCTAGTATGTTTGCTGCATTCTGTTGTGCGAAGAATCAAGGACCGAACTTTCGTTGGGAAAACTTTCCAGCAATGATGGAGCGTCACGCAGAGCACTGGATTATGCTTGCCGATGTCAAGTGTCAAGATAAAGAATTGGCGAAATTGACAGCAAAACAATTTGCTCGTGAGATCGCAACAACACTTATTAGTCACGCAGAATTTATATAGGAAATGAAAATGTTGGGCAGAACTATAGCCGATCTTGCTCTCGAAGCATCCGTAAAATACTATGCATCTGAAGAGTGGATATTCACGACAGATGAACTGCAAGTGTTTGCAGAGTCAATTGTTAAGCGATGCATCGATGAGCTTGAGTCATATCGAGTGCCTGTTGGCAACTCATCTTCAGGTGAACTTGCATGTGAATGGACGCTAGATGCGCTCAGAGACGTCCGAGAAAACATAAAAGAAGTTTTTGAATTGGAATAATCTTTATGTCAAACACATTCGATCTTGAACAGAAAATCATGAACTGTTGGTGCATCACTGACGATCTCGATATCGTTGCTCAGTATGCTCAACGCGGTGAAATCTCAACTGAAGAGATTGTCATTCTTCTGAATGGACTCAAGCGACTCTATCACATGAAGTTCGATGATCTTTTCACAGAATATAGCAAACATGTCTGAGTACACAAAGAATCTAACATCAGAAGAGCTAATCGCTTGGCTTGCTTCTGACTACATGGAACTCTCTCACGACAAAGTGCTCATTCAGCGCAATGAACATATGAAAGTTTGTCGTGAGTGGCTTGAACACAATATCTGGAGTAAATGCAATGATGCAACAAATTCGAATGAAGAATCCGATCTTTAATGCGATTCAAGTTGACCGCAAGTTTCTTGACAATCCGCCAAGCTATGTTCGACTCATTCGATTCGCTGGCAGAGAAGAGCTTACTGTCAACGGCATTGAAATTGCTGTTGGTGACTGGATCGTTGAAAACCACTACGCTGACGGCGAACTCGTCTACGATGTCATTGCTGAAGATGCATTTGACGCATTTTATGAGGTGATCGCGTGAAAGTCTATATTGGCAAGTATCTCAATTATTTCGGTCCTTTTCAGATAGCCGAGAAGCTTCTTTTCTGGCTCGACAAAGACGATGATCGCGTCTTTCGACTATGTGAACGTCTTGCTGGTGGCGAGAACGATTCTTGGCTCACTCGCTTCTGTCAGTCAATCTACAATCGTCGTCAACGAACGATCTACGTCAAGATCGATCACTATGACACTTGGAGCATGGACGCAACGCTTGCGCTGATCATTGCGCCGATGTTGAAGCAACTGAAAGAAACGAAGCACGGTTGCGCTCGTGTCGAAGATGAAGATGTACCGGATGCGCTGAAGTCAACAGCAGCGCCGCCAGTCAAGAATGTGTGGGACATCGATGACAACTGGGAAGCTCGTTGGAACTACGTTCTCGATGAGATGATCTTTGCATTTGAACAACATGATGCTCGAATTGATACTGAACGTCAGTTCTATGATCATTCTGCTGTAGATGATAAAGCATCTCTGAATGAGCAAATCAAGCAGATCAATTTTGATCGCGCTGGCTTCGAAGCTTGGCACTCACGCAAACAAAATGGTTTTCGGTTGTTTGGAAAATACTTTACAGACCTATGGACTTGATGCTACAATAGCAGCATGAACATCACACGCACTGGAACTTATCTCACTCGCAACGGTCGTACTGTCATCATCAGCGAAGTCAATCTGGACTCGGAATACACGTTTCCCGTCAAAGGACATGTACTGATTCCGAGCAAGACTTCGAATCGGGTGAAACGAGAGTGGACTACTTGGCAGCGCAACGGTCGTCACATTGGCTTTGCTGATCATAAATGGGACATCGTTGATCTCTGCTTGACAACTGACTAAATCTTCACACATCATGGCAAAATTTACTATCACGATCACACAAGAAGAAATGTTGTCGATTGTTCGTCAACACTTCAATGTCACAGATGACTTTGAAATCAAAATTGAAAACGAAGAGTCTGATAATCCTTGGTTCGATGTTCCGCTTAATTGGAAACAAACTGCTCCACCACTTTTAGCAAGAAATTTCGATAAAATTGAAGTTATGTGTCGGGACGGTTCTACTTGGATAAACAGTCCATACAATTTCAGTTTAGCTTGGTGGCAAGAAGATCGACCAGATGACATTGTTCGTTATAGGAAGGCGAGTTAACATGGAAATTCCTGAACTCATTGATAGCATCGTCGAACTAGCTAAAGAAGTCGATAAGAGCGATCCAACCGACTTCGGCTATCTGCAAGTCGATGAAGACACTGCATATCGCACAATCGCACTAGAGCTTGTTGAACGCAACTACAGAGTCGATAAAGACTATCGCAATCTGATGCTGCTTGCAACGTGTACCCATCTTGTCGTTCAGAATCTTGTTCTGAATGCTCAACTACTTGAACGGAATCGTAATGCTTGAAATCTTTGCTCTTGTCTGCTCAGTGATCAGTGCAATCTTTGCTGCATATGAAAAGAACACTCATGCTCTGTTTGGTTGGCTCTGTGCTACACTCTATGCGGTAGAGAAAGTGTTTTTATGATGAGCAACAGCAACATCTTCTTCGTTTCGGACAATCATTACTTTCACAAGAATATCCTGACGCTCTGTCGCGAGACTCGTCTTGGCGATACTGTCGATGAGATGAACAGTCTGATGATCGATGCACATAACAGCGTTGTGCGACGAGAAGACACCGTGTACTTTCTTGGTGACTTCAGCTTCGGCACTGTTGAGCAGACAAAAACTGTTCTTGACTATCTGAATGGCAAGAAACACTTGATCTATGGTAATCATGATCAAGTCATTCGAAACTCTTCTATGCTACAATCATCGTTTGAGTCTGTGCAAGACTACAAACGCATCAAGATCGGTAAGCGCTTTGTGATGTTGTTTCACTTTCCGATTCGAGAATGGGACATGCGACACCATGGCCACTATCATCTCTATGGTCATATGCATGGAAGACTTGAAGATCAGCCAAATGGTCGATCAATGGACGTTGGTATTGATACGAGATTCAATATGACGCCTTGGTCGTGGGATGAGATTAATGCTATTTTAGGAACCCGTGATGTTTAAACTGATTCTTGCTGGTGTACTATTGACAGTCATGATTGGATCGCTTATACTTGCTCTGAAAGAATCTGATGGCAAGTCCAGAATCCGAGTCATGAAGTGGCTTGGATTCACTTCTCTCTGTGCATCTGCTGCATTCGTCATTCTTTTGCTGATCACTATTTTCTTCTAAGGAACTTTGAAAATGAACTTTCTGAAACTATCTCTCGTTGCTGTTGCTGCTGTTGTTGCGACTGGTTGTACTCGTATCGAAACCGGCTCGGTTGGCGTAAGGCTTAATGCTTCGAAGCAGATCGAAGGCACTGAACTGCTGCCCGGTAGCTGGAATCAAAACATCGTTGGCTCAATTCTTGAATTTCCCACTAAAGACATCGTTGTTGATATTCAGAACAAGCAGCCACTGACTGTTGAGAACGTTGCACTTGCTGACTTTGATATCAGTGCTGTGTACAATATCAATCCTCAATCCGTCGCAGAACTTTACTCAACAAAGAGCAAGAGTTTCCATGCAGTCGATAGCGATGGCGATATTCTGCTCATGCAAGCATATCTGACTACTACGATCAATAACGCTGCATACAAAGTTGTGCGTCAGTACAAGTCTCTTGAAGTTGCAGACAATCGTGATAAGATCGAGCAACAAATTCGTGACATCGTAAACGAGCAACTGCGCGAAGAGAAGCTTGATAGTGCAATTCAGCTGTCCGTGATTCAAGTTCGTGGCGTCGCACCGAATGCCGAGATTCTGAAGTCTGCAACTGAGTTTGTTCGTAGTCAGAATGAACTGAAGACTAAAGAAAACGAAATCAAGATTGCCGAGGCCGAAAGTCGTCGCATGTCTGCACTCGCTCAGAACTCACAACAGAGTATTGCATATCTGAATGCACAATCGCAAATGAAGATTGCTGAGGGTATTGCTGCTGGTCGAGTGCAGACAATCGTCGTGCCACTAGACTTTAAAGGCATGATTAATGTTGGTAAGTAACGATTGAGACATTCGGGATCATTGTTGTATAATGATCCCATAACGGAGATATACCAAATGGTAAACTTTTATTTTGGATCCCTTATTGTATTCACTTGGATCTATTTGATTTTCATTTTTGATCACATTATATTGGATGGATACATCAAGACAAAAATAAAAAATTGGTTGAGTAATATGTCCAATAGTTCTTGCGATCAAGACTGTGATCAAGGTCGTCGTTGCACTTGCTGCAAGAATAGCGCTGGAAAGCAATAGGAAGCTCTAGGAGCGATTCTTTACACAAATTGATACATAGTCAGCATCCATGTGTTAAAATCGCTCCTGTCTCGTTTAAATAAGTTTGTGACGTTAAAAGGAGTTTGAAATGTCCAACAATGTAGGTATCTTCATCGGTCGATTCCAGCCGATTCATATGGGTCATGTACACGCTATCGGCGTAGCAGCAACTCAAGTCAAAACACTGATCGTCATGGTAGGCTCTGCCAATCAGTGTCGCAGCATCAAAAATCCTTGGAATTTCGTTGAGCGAAAGCAGATGATTGCAGCAAAACTGCGTACTGCGAACATCAAGAATGTTAGTATAGTTCCTTTGAACGATTATCCGTATAGCGACTCTCAGTGGATTACTGATGTTCGCAGCACGATTGAAACATTTACGAATGAATCCCCAATTCTTTTCGGGCACCTTAAGGATGGTAACGAATATCTTTCATGGTTCCCAGATTGGAAATTCCGTAGCATCGAGTCGCAAACGAAAATCTGTGCGACTGATATTCGTAATGCGATGTTTGAAACGAACAGTTTGGAGCTTCCAAAGTCTGTACGTGATGACTGGGCTTTCTATCAGAAAGAACGAGAACTATTCAAGAACTATCCCTTCCCGGATACCCTTAACTTCAACTGTGCCGATGCTGTTCTTGAATGTCAAGGTCATGTTCTTCTGATTAAGCGTAAGTTCGCTCCAGGTGCTGATCAATGGGCGCTCCCGGGTGGCTTTCGCAATCAACGGGAAACTTTTCTTGATTGTGCAATTCGTGAATTGAAAGAAGAAACGAATGTTCGAATCCCAGAAAAAGTTCTTCGCGGAAGCATCGTAAAGACTGAGTTGTTTGATTCTCCTAATAGATCGTTTGGCATTCCTCGCAACACGCTTGCTGTTTACATGCGAGTCAATCCAAACCCCGATGGTTCTTTGCCTCGCGCAAACGGTGCTGACGATGCTGTCGAGTGTAATTGGTTTCCGCTGACATCTGTTCTAAATGGCCTTCAACTCTACGATGACCATCTGGCAATCATCAGCAAAGTTACTGGTGTTGTTCCTATGCCAGCTATTTTCGCAACCGGTAAATTGTGATATAATACGAACATGACAACATATCAAGAATGCATCTGGCAAGACAAGACAGTTCTTGTCGTTTCTATGATGTCAAAGTCTGGTAAAGTACATAGCTATGTCAAACGTTTTGTTGGTCGGCGTGGCTACGTGCTTGGTGAAGCAAAGAATGGTATGTTGTTGATCCGCTTTCAGATGAGCAAGCGATTCAAGAAAACGATCTCAATTCCTTCTGGATGTGTTATCGATTGGACTCAAGTACCTTTTGCTCAGAATCGAAAAGATGAAAAGAAAATCTTCAGTTTCTAGACAAAATCTTCAGAAATTGATGTTTCGTAGATAAAATCTTCAATCTCATCAACTCTTTCTGGTTCAGTTGATGTCGATTAGTTCAAGAACCAGTTTGATAGGAGTTATCAAATGAAAACGTCAATCATCCTGAACACCGACAGCTATAAAGTTAGCATGTATTGTCAGTATCCATTCGGCACTACTGGTGTATATTCGTACATTGAATCTCGCGGTGGACGCTATGATAAAACCGTATTCTTCGGTTTGCAAGCATTCATCAAGGAGTATCTACTTGAACAGATCACTCAAGCTGACATTGATTTTGCTGCTGAGATACTCACTGCTCACGGAGAACCCTTCAACCGAGAAGGATGGGAATATATCCTACGTGTCCACAATGGTTATCTCCCAGTCGTTATTCGTGCAGTTCCTGAAGGTACAGTGGTTCCTGTTAAAAATGTTTTGGCAACAATTGAAAACACGGATCCTAACTGTTTTTGGTTAACTACTTGGCTTGAAACCGCCCTTCTCCGTGCTATTTGGTATCCTACTACAGTTGCTACTCAGAGCTGGCACATCAAACAAGTAATCAAAGACTTCCTGGAGAAAACAGGTGATCCTAGTACTATCAATTTTAAGTTGCACGATTTCGGTGCTCGGGGCGTTAGCAGCCTTGAAAGTGCTGGTATCGGCGGGGCGGGACACTTGGTTAATTTTATGGGCACTGACACTATTAGTGGCGTGCTCTTTGCTAGGGAGTATTACAATGCTGGAATTGCTGGATTCTCAATTCCTGCTGCAGAGCACAGCACCATCACCAGCTGGGGTCGAGAAAACGAGGTAAAAGCATATGAAAACATGGTTCGTCAATTTGGTAGAGCAGGTAGCATCGTTGCCGTGGTTAGTGACAGCTACGATATTTTCAATGCCGCATCTAAGCTTTGGGGGGAAGATCTCCGCCAGCTTGTTATTGATAGCGGCGCTACCGTTGTTATTCGTCCTGACTCCGGTGATCCTGTTAAAGTTAATCTTCGACTGGTTGAGATCCTAGGAGAGAAATTTGGATACACAATCAACAACAAAGGCTTCAAAGTTCTTAATAATGTTAGACTTATTCAAGGGGATGGGGTTAACGAGCTTACTATTCGTAGCATTCTCGGAGCGTTCATGGCTATGGGTTGGAGTGCTGATAATATTGCTTTTGGCATGGGCGGAGCCCTACTTGGTGCGCCTCAAAGAGATGATCAAAAGTTTGCTATGAAAGCATCGTCTGCTTGCATTGCTGGGGAATGGCGGGATGTGTATAAAGATCCAGTAACCGATTCGGGTAAAACAAGTAAAAAAGGCCGAGTAGAACTCTGGGAATCCGGCGGGGAGTTCCGCTCAGCAGTTAATTGCCCAGCTAGCTGGGTAGATAAAGGAATCGAGTGGACACCGGCACTCAAAACGGTATTTGAAAATGGCAAGTTAGTAACTGAATACTCATTCCAAGAGATCCGATATAGAGCTGAGAAATTGACTAAGTGAAATAGTATTATCGTCCAATACTACATAAACATTGTAGCCAAATTGCTTTGCAGAAAGTAGTTTGGCTACATTTCTTTTTAAGAACTTGTTATCGGGACCGAACATAGTATAAAATGACTTAATTTCATAAATGCTATCTTCTATTAGATAGTCTGGCATATAGCGTCGTATTTCATTGTCAAACTTATATGGTATAGCAGGTCCTCTTTTTACTCTATCTATTATTCCCGATTCTACCGCTCTCTCTAAAAAACGGCGCTCGTTACTGTATTGCCAAAATATTCCTTCGATGAATCCTACGTTTTTACCAGCTTTCCAATGTGATTGCTCGAACCCATTTAGACCTAAATCATTAATCTTATTAAGTTTTGTTTCAACCATCTTTTTTGCTCGTCGCTTTGCTTCGGAAATTCCGAGTTCTGGATCGAGTTTAGATTGACGCACTCTCTGTTTTTCTGATAAATTCAACAGGTTGTTCTTACCTGCATCTGTTTCGAGCCACTTTTTATACTTTAAGCCGTTGCGTTGATGGGCGTTAAGTCCAGCATCATCTATGTCTTGCCTTTTAGTCTCGGCAACTTTCGCACCGTTGCGCTGATGTGCATTGACTCCAAATTCGTCAATATCAGCAGCCTTTGTTTCCGCAGCTTTTTTGGCTATTATCTCGCTTTTTGTTAGTCCAGTTTCGCTGTCGATTTGATTCCTTGAGTCAGAAATCTTTTTACCTGCAGCTCTTCTTTTTTCTTTGCAGTTTCCAGCAGTAGATGCACAGCATCTTTTACCATTTACTAGTATATGAGTTGCTTGATGCAAATTACAAAATTCACACAATAAATCTCCTTGGTAAGTAACTGCCTTTTTCCTTGAAGTTTTTTTCTTTCCTTTAGGGTTAGTGGCTTTACACTTTCCAGCATTTTTGTTACAAACATGTTTAAGTGTTTTAGTAATATATGTTGCTTCTTCGCCGCATCCGTTTTCACATAACATATTAGTCTCCTTTAGTTTATTTATCAAAAATTACAAATCTCCACCCATACCAAATGCAATGTTTAAGTTACAAAATAAATAATTCTGTGTTATACTTTACACGTTGATCGCGATACTCAAAAGTTTGCTATGAAGGCGTCTTCTGCTTGTATTAATGGAACCTGGGTCGATGTTCAGAAGGACCCAGTGACTGACTCTGGTAAAAAGAGTAAGAAGGGTCGAGTAGAACTCTGGGAATCTGGAAATGAATTCCAATCCGGTGTCGAGCAGCCAACAGGATGGACAGATAAAGGTCTGGAATGGAAGCCAGTACTGCAAAAAGTGTTTGAGAACGGAAAACTCTACAACGAGATTTCATTTGATGAAATTCGATCACGATCAAACGCTGGCATGTAACATTTAGTTGCACTTTGTTCATAGGAAGCTCTTGACGGCTTCCTTTTTCTTTTATACAATACATCTTATGCAAATCAAAGATACTTTTACCAACCCAATCTATGTGAACGCACATCGAGTCATCATGACGACTCTTACGTGGCTCAACTCTCTCGAAGCAAAGGAAGCTTGATCATGGACATCGTGAAACTTGCAGCTGATGCTGGCTTCGAAGAACTCTCTGTCGTTGAGAACTACAGCATGTTTTTTCAATTTGCTCAAGCAGTGCTACGACAAAACAACGACTTCTATAATGCAGTAGTCGATGAGCTTGTTTGTTGTCATATCTACTCGAAAGAACATGACAGTAATCCTCGTAAGGCTATTCAGGATATGATCAAGTGGAACTGTGACGTAGCGCTTGATCCAGCAGTGTCTCGCGATGCTCAAGCACTCATTGATCGAGGCGTTAAACTTGAACGTGATGCTTGTGCAAATCTTGCTGCTGTTCTGCGTGATCCGCGACCAGCGAGTGATCCAGGTCGCTATCTTCCTGGCGCTTATGAAGCATCTATGCTAACAGCAAATGCGATTCATTCTGCGATTCGAGAAAGAGATAATCTCTTGACAGACTCACAGAATAGCGATTACAATACAGACATGAACTTCTAATGATCCTAAATCATGACTAAACTTAACTCTACGAAATTTGTTGAAACTCTGTCTGATGCTGTGTTATATCAGATGATTGCTGATCATGAAATCTTTTCTATTCAAGGATTCATTGGTGAGTGTGAATTGAGGAATCAAGCTGAAAAGTTTTTGTATCAATTTGGAATTCCAGACACCAGTATTGTCTCGTGGATGGATAGGTTGATGTTCGATGTCTATCGTAACTTTGCGATGCGTTATATCAAAATTTCTGCTGGAGAATGAATCATGACGGATGAAGAAGTGATTCAACAATGTATTTTACTTGATATGACTCCAGGTAAACCGATTTACTTGCTATCGCATGACTATACAACTTATGTACTAACGTACATGCAAACATTTTGGGGGTTGATTCCATACGGTGTTAGACAAGCACTTGTAAAATCTGGAAGCATATTTTGGACTGAAGATGAAGTCAAAGCAGCAAAACAACGAGCATTGAGTCGAGAATAAGCCATGACGAAATATATTTCTAAAGAAGCAAAACGACTTTCTCAAATGAAGTTTAAAGAGAAAGAACCAGTTCAGATTCAACATACACCACAAACAAAGTTTTGGTCACAATATTGGTCATCGATTGACCGCAATGATCTTCAACTGATATTGGAGAATAAAGATTTTGAATATATGACAAGCGGTGAAGAATCGATTGTTGTCTACTTCAGTAAACTTGAGACTGCTGAAGAGTGTCAACTAAGGATTAGTAAACAACATGCTGAGTGGAATGCATATGAGCGTCGTGAAAAGGCATTCTATGCTGACATTGCAAAACAAATCCAAGAAGCCGAAGAAGCTGAAAAACTTCGCCGTGAGCGATTCAATGATCCCGATTACATTGAACTGCTGCGACTGAAAAAGAAATTTGGAGAGCTGTGATGACTGAAATTGACCAAATCGCAAAACACTGGCTTCAGAAAAAGATCGATGCTTTTGTTGATCAGTATGATCCAAATGAGCCACGCGATGAATTTTGGATGAACAACTACGAGAACGTCAAAGATGTTCTCGATGACTTCTATCAGTTTATCAATCGAGATGATGAAGAGAAAGCGAAGCGTCGTAAACTGTATGAAGAACTGAAGAAAGAGTTTGAGTGATGACCCGAATCGCTGTGGGTATTTTGCTTGTTGCTATCGTTCTTGTGTCTATTCGATTCAAGATGTGGCAGTGCGAAGAGATGTTTCCCAACTCAAGCTTAACTGCTTGTGTACTTTGGAAGTAACTATTATGTGGATTCAAAACGTCTCGATGGCAGATGTCATCAAGGGCAATCACTTCTTCGAAGAACACAAGACTATTCTGATTCAGATTCAGGATGTTTGTACTTGGAAGTTCGCAGAACCGCTCTACAAAGATCGCTTTGTCGAGATTCATCAGTTCGAGTTCATGGACAACGATGATCCCGATGATGATTGTAATATTACCGAAGACCAAGCAAAGAAGATTGCGTCGATCCTGACATCTGCAAAGGATCGTCAGATGAACGTTGTAGTCATGTGTCACGCCGGTTTGTGCAGGTCGGGGGCGGTTGCAGAAGTCGGCACTATGATCGGCTTTCAAGACACCGAAATGCCACGGATGCCGAACATTCTTGTCAAGAATAGACTCAAGCAAGCACTTGGTCTTGAGACTGACTACAACGAAGTCTTCAAATATGTGCTTCCCGAGTGGGAATGATTGACAACTAACGAAAAGCGAGATACACTCTATATCATGAACAACGAAATCACTTATACTCATCGCACACGCTCTGGACTGAAAGCACGTATCCTTTCTACAGACATCAAAGCAAACTGTCCAGTGCTTGCTGCAATTCTGCATGGCGACAACACTGAGCGCATCGTTCAGTTGTATCGTGACTTGAGTGTGTCTCTGGATGCACTTAGCGCATTTGATCTTTTTGAGTACAATGCTTGGCAAGATGTAGCTGTCGATACTGCTGTCTATGTATCGAGTTCTCCAAGCACAGAATGTTGGAAGCGACGACACTTTGCCAAGTTTGAACAAGGGAAAGTTTATGTATGGGAAGATGGTCGAACTTCTTGGACCACATTAACGTCGATTGCTTACAAGTATGCTAAACTCGTAACTGAATAAGAGAGTCTTTTTCATAATGAACGATCTTGAACAACGACTTGAAGAGTATCAAGACTATGTGAGTCGCGAAACGCGATTTGATACTCAAGAAGAATTTCTTGAATTCTGCAAAACTCATTTTGTGTACTATCCACCAGACTTCGGTGCCTGGATTCAGACTCTGATCAATACTGAAGAAGACTTCATCCAGTACATTCAGCGTGTCTGTATCGATGACTGGTTCGAAGGCTCTGGTGGACTCATGTGGTTCGTCAACACTCAAACTCAGCAAGACTATGTTACGTTTAACGGCGAGACTGCACATGAAGAATGGGAAATGGACGATGGTCCCGGCTACTCGCCAACAGAAGTCGTAGAGTCATACTGTGCTGAGTTTAACCCATACTTTGACAAGCCATTTGCAGCGATCAAAGATCCAGCTGGATACGAAAAGAAGATTTTCAAAGCTGGTGATATCAAAGTTCGTCCAGAAATCTGTGCTAAAATGCCATTCATTGCTCGATTCGTCTCGCATGATACGTTCGACCGAATGGGTTCAATCAAAGGCAATGATCTGCAGATCATCCCGCTGAAAGAGATTGAGTCTGGTAAGATTATGTTCATTTGAAAATGTGAGGACTACATTATGATCAAAGCAAACATGACTGATGCAGTCAAGGTGAAGTTTCTGAAACAGATTTTCGAAGAAGACTTTCCAGAGAAGGGAATGATCGCATGGCTGACTGACATCGAGTGGGATTCCGGCTACGATTGTTACAACTTGTTCTTCGACTTTCGAGAGTTTGAAGAGCACAATGACAAATACTTCAAAGAAGTATATTGGCCTAACATTCACACAAAGAAGCTAGAAGCAGAAACTGGTCGCAAGCTGTTCACTGCAAAAGAGGCTGGCTGCTACAATCCCAAGTATTCTGTCTACTTCAGCATATCTACATTCAACAAAGATGATGCTTTGTTTGAACAGGAAAATCAAAGACTTTCTGATGGTGATCGAATGACTACGATTGCATTATGGTATCTTATTCATGTCGGCTATCAGCAACGACATGTAACATACAGCCCGCCGATGTCAGATTTTGCTGCATGTGAAGTTGTTCGAAAGTCGCTGCCTACCTACGCTATTGATGGTGCTCGGTGCATTGAGATCAAAACTGTGGTGATTAACAAATGAACGAGCGAATCAAAGAACTTATGCCGAAACCCTGGGTATTCCCTTACCCGGACAGGGAGATGTATTCTAAAGAGCAAATGGAGCATTTTGCCGAGCTGCTTATTAAACAGTGCATCGAAATTGCAGAGCGTGAACCAAATCCGCAAAATTTGAACTACAAACCAAGCGAAAGATTTGTAGAAAGTTTGAAACTGCATTTTAATATGCTATAATAACAGCATGAACACAGCACTTAAAAAGTTACACGACGAAGCAGTAATCTACACCGTTGGCCTTTGCGGGCAAGAACACCCGGACGGACCGAGGGCTTTTCAAGAAGTGCTTGACGAAAAGTTCGCTGAATTGATTATTTTAGAATGCAAGTCTCTCATGAACGAATGTTCGGGTAAAGTGCATCCTGATGACTTGATCCAGTTGATCGACGAGCACTTTGGAGTTAAAGAATGAACGAACGCATTCGAGAGTTAGCCAGTCAAGCACACGAATATGCTCGCGCCTATGTTGCTGACTGCAAGACGTATGGTCATTATATGGATCAAAACGAGCTTGAGCAACAGTTTGAACGAAAGTTTGCCGAACTGCTGATTCGAGAATGCGCCAACATTGCTAGGGAAGCAGATTCCTTTAACGTGTTCGGTGCAGGCATAGGCTATGAAATTGCAGACAATATCGAGCAACACTTTGGAGTTTACTAATGCTATTAACTTTGTTGCGTGATTGGGTTATGCCGGGCACACTTATTGTACTGTGTTTGGCGATCAGTACATTGGCATTGATGCCGATTACCTTGGTGATTGCACATATCATTGACTCGTTCGGGAGTGATTAATGGTACGATATAACAGCATGGCCGACTGATGTACAATGGGATAATATATGATTAACGAACGAATCCAAAAACTAATCAAAGAATCAGGTTTCATTCTGTGGGAAGATGAACCATGGGGTCCGGGCAGAGGTCATATCGACTGGGCATCTGATTACACGAAAGAGATGGAAACTTTTGTTAGTAAGCTAGTGACTGCAATTATTGCTGATGTTGACTGTTTTTCATCGGAAAGCATTGACTCCAGTAACATGTGGGTTGAGACTGAAGGTGACATTGGTTATAATCAAGCAGTGGAACAAATTTCAGAATACCTCAAGAAAGAATACCTTGACTAAAATTTCATATGACACACCTGTTGGTGGACTTCAGCACTGTTATTGTGTTATACTGACATACGAGACAACAACTGGTTCTCGAAGACACGGCAAAGAGTTTTACTATACACTGAGTCGAAAGATGCAGAGCAAAGTCTGGCGATATGCTGAAAAGCACATTCCAACGCTTGGCTACTTGAATCCCGAGATTGTTCGCGTCGAACAACATTGAAAGAAACTTATATGATTGAAAAATCGGAAGCTATTCGATTGGCTGAAATCCTTGAATGTGGTTCTCATCAATTTAATAATGAAGCAGCAAATGAACTTCGTTGTCTTCATGCAGCAAATCTGGATTGCATTGCTTGGTACGAAGCAGCTAAGTCTGAGCGTGATGAGTTGCTGACTGCTTTGAAGAAGATTGAAGCATGGAATTCTCATACGCTAGAGTTATCTGTTGACTATGGATCAAGCGGTGTTCGCGATCTATATCGAGACATTGCACGAGTTGCTATTCATAAAGTGACATGTGGTTAATACACGATGACCGAACAAACGAAAAAGTCGATTGACTATCAAACTGCACTTGCTCTTGCTCATTCCGCGAGAATTCCTATCGCCGTTGATGAAGTTGACAATCGCATGATGGAATCTGTTTATACCGAAATAGAAAACGCAGCGAAGAGTGGACAATTTCAATACGAATGTCGTTTCATGATTGGAATGAAAGGCATTGATGAGCTGAAAGATAAGGGATTCCGAGTCAGTTATGATAGCTGGAACGAAGTCTACAAGATCAAGTGGTATCCTCGTGGAGAACTGAAATGATCGACTTGAATTCGAAAATTAAAGAGTTCTCAAGGAAAGCATATGAGATTGACTCTCTTGCCGATTGTGACACATGGAAACCAAACGACATTTCTGAAGCATTGTTAGTCAATATGCATGGCGTATTTGTTGAGTTTGCAAAGCTGATTGCTGAAGATTGTGCTATGATTGCATATCAAACCGGCAATGATGATGACTGTTATGCAAATAGCATTCTTTATGAATATGACGTTGATGGTTATAGGAGTGAGAAATGAGTAAGTTTAACGGCGGCCCAGCATTTCCTTCTGGCGAATGCTATGAATTGAATGAAGGATGGCGTCGCGAGGAAGGTATGGCATTACGCGACTACTTTGCTGCTAAAGCGATGCAAGGGTATCTGACACATCCGCGGGCAGCAAACTCTCCGGTGGATGTTGTTGCAAATTGGTCTTACACAATCGCTGACGCAATGTTGCGAGTAAGGAATGCTAAATGATCGATAGACAACTAATTATTGAGCTGGCACGTGAATGTAGCTTGGGCGACGGTGGAACTGAATTTCAGATGCTTCTGGAACGATTCGCCATGCTAGTTGCCGCTGCCGAGCGTGAGTCTTGTGCCCAAGTGGCCGAATGGGAACCATGTGCTTTTGGAACGTCACGCAGAATAGCTGATGCCATCCGAGCAAGGGAACAAAATGACTGACCATAAATTAATTAAAGTAAAAATTACTGAAATCGATGAACATTCATTGCTTGATTGCAGCATCGATGATGCTATTATGCATCTGGAAACCATTCAAAAACTCTATATGAGCCAAGGATTTCGAGAGTTAGAGCTTGAAACTCATTCGTATGGATATGATGGTGCTTTTGAAATTTATCTTTATGGCAAACGCCTTGAGACTGATCGAGAACTTTCAGATCGTCTGAAGAAAGAAGAAAAGGAAGCAGCCATGAAGAAAAAGGCTGATGACAAGAAACAAGCCGAAGAACTGAAACTCTACAAGAAACTTCAGAAGAAATATGGCAAAACTGCCTAACAAGATGCTCCAAGCAGCATACGATGCTGCTCTTGACAAGACGTTCACATGGAGTCCAACATATCAGCGGTTCACTGATCAACACGGCAACTCTGACTATAACTACTCAGCGATGCTCTGGTTGAAAGACAATGGATTCTTTGTTGAACAACCATACAATCCCGATGATTTTGTCTTGAAGTTTCGACTGAAGTGATGTACAATAACAGTCATGACAAAACAAAACTGGTTCCCGACTCTGAACGCAGCACTTGACGCTGAATGCTTGATCGATGCGTGGGACTGCACTCGACAGCCGATTCAGTATGGAGAAACATCTTCGTGGACTTGGGATGACGGTACTCGCTACGGTCACTACATCAGCATCTATCGCAACGAGCGCGGGTTGTATGAACGGCCAGTGCATTACTCTAGGAACTAATCATGGAACTCATTGATGCACAAAAGCAAATTGAAACTCTGACATCACTTCTGAGTCAACGAAACAATATTCAGTTTGGTCATTGCTACGCCGACGATCATACTCGTATTAATCTTGACTACATTAAGATGATGCTTGCAGATTGGATGCGCGAGTCTACAGAGCTTGCAGAACTCATCTCTGGTCGTATTGACGTTATCGCAGCAGATATAAATCGAATCAAGCACGATGGGAATTAAATACTCATGAGTTGGGGCGCACTACCATTCTTCATCTACTGTCTCGAAGCAGAGAAGCATGATGCTCTCGCGTCTGGTGCGATGCCGGAAGAACTGAATGCTGGCTACACGAGATCATGTCCAGAGCACTGGGTGAGAGCATTTCGAGAACGTTGGTTTGAAGATGAACGCCAACTTTACTCACTTGGAATCCGTATTGGATAAGGAGAATGTTATGCTAAGAGAACGTCTTGAGCTAGTTGAGTATGAGATTGAAAAGCTTGCATCTGAACTCGTATCGCTTTATGATACGATTGCAATCAAACAGAATGCATCGCCCGCAATGCAGTCTCTATATGACACTAAACGCGAACGGATGACTGAACTGCTGTCAGATCAACATAAGATCAAAGAAATTCTTGCATCAAATGCAAACGCTTGAGAAGTGCAATATAATTCTTGAAGCACTACTTGGTGATGCGAATCTAGTTGCGCTTTGGTGGAACACTCAAAATCAAGCATTTCAGCAACAAACACCATACGATGTGTTTAACACCGATCAACAAAAAGTTGTTGAATATCTATATGGAATGATTAACAGTGACTACTCTTAAAATGTACATTGCGGTGTTGGACGAGTTTCCGGACTTCATGACACCAACACTTGTTGCTCACTCTGTTCTGGCTGCACATCTGAAGTTCTGTGATTTGCCTGCATACCAAGAATGGCTGCAAACCTCTTTTCGAAAAGTCGTGCTGCGAGTCAATCAGAAAGAGTTTGACAAGATTTCAGCACTCGACAACGTTCATCTCGGACATGAGAACAAGACTCTTGATGCTCGAAAGTCATGTGCCGTTGTTTGTCCACGAGAAGAAACACCAAATGTGTTAAAATTTGCTAAACTATGGAGTCCTAAATCATGAAAATACGCGAATTCATTCGAAATGTTGAGTATGCAATCGATAGAAGTTTCTTTTTAACGTTTCTTTATGTCGCTTTCATGTCAATATTCATTATTGGCATCGTTGCTTTTGTTTTAGCAAATCCAACAGTCGAAGTCTTCAGCACACTTGGTGCTCTGTTAGTCGCAAGACTTGTTTATGCTGGGTTTACAGGCGACTAGATTTGGTGCTATAATTCAATCACACCAACACACACTCTCTACATCATGACGAAAATCTACTACGCAGCAGCAAAGAAGAAGACTCAGGGTCATCCGGCTGGTGCAATCTTCAAAGTCTGGCGAGACGGCGATTCTGTCTGTGCCCAGAAGCAGAACTTCACGAATCATCCAGTGACTCTGAAAGTCATGGCTGTTGGTGTCGGTGACATCATCGCTTACTCTGTCGAGATGGCTCGTCGCACCTTCACCCGACCATGTACTGATATTGACGCCGTGATCGAAGAATCGATCATGATCTGTGAAGCAACTTACTGCTAAGGATTCGTAATGGAATACGCTCTGATCATTTGGACTATTGTTGGTATGGCTGGTACCAATCTGTCTGTGACTTACAAACATGATTGGCGTCCAATCGCAACATTCCCATCAACTGCTCATGCGAATGCACTTGAACTATGCAAAGCTGGCGCAGCACAACTGAACATCAAACCTGAAAACTATCGTTGCGTGAGGACAAAATGATGAAACATACGCCTGGACCTTGGAAGCTTGAAGACGCTGGTTATAAATTTATTATCAGTAAGCCTGGCAATGGATATATCACGCGTGATGTTTGTCGTATGGACAGCAGTACAATGGCGGCGTTTGAATATGAAGCAAATGCTCGTCTGATTGCAGCAGCACCAGAGCTTTTTCAAGTTTGCAAGTTGTTTCATGGTGCAATTCGTATTCTTAATGACGGTCCAGATGCAAGCGATCAATTACGAGCAGATAACATGTTGACTGAAGCGTTCAAGATTGCTCATGAAGCTATCTCTACTGTGGAAGGTGAATCAAAATGACTAAATGGGAACTTGCTCAAATGTTGGGTGCTGAAGTAATCGTTGATACGAATACCAGATCCAACTTCAACAGTTAATAAAACTATTATGTTTTATTTTTCTTGTTGAGGAACTGTAATTTCCTCACCATCAATTGAATAAAGTCCATATTCTAACCAGTAGAATCCAACGATATTCAACTTTCTGGACAACAAGGCGTAAGGAATATCTAGTAAGTCTACCTCGTGATTCAATGCGCCATTTAGATCAGCGTCTAAACAGTGTCCACATTGAGTACAAGTAAACTGCTTTTTATTCCTACTTTTCTTGTGTACGAAACCACAAGAAGAACAGCGTTGACTACGGTAGATCGATGATTGTTGAGTCAGAAGGACACCTTCTTCCTCACAACGTCTTTCTACTGCTGTTCTAATTGTAGTAAAAGTCCAACTTTTCATAAAGTTAGACTGATTCTTACCAAATCTAATGTTCTTTACGTTTTCATAACCGATTTCATTGATGTCATCAAGATTTAGTTGCTTGATTGACCAGTTAATATAATTTTTACGATGTTCTTGTGCTCGTTTGAATCCATTAGAACCTTTCTTACAACGAGAAAGTTTCTGCATGATCGATTCAAGTGAATGTCCATGATTACATTTTGATGTAGCTTGTCCATCGGAAAGAGTTAGACAAGTCTTGATACCTTGATCGGCACCAACTTTTCGTCCAGATTGTTTCTTCGCTGAACGTGGCTTTTCCCAAGTCGAGCAAACTTTATCAATAGAAACGAACCAAGTAGTCTTTTGTTTGTAGCCACGATTCTGTAGATTCTTGACTTGACGATGAAACTTAACTGGAATCTCGATGAAACCAAGTGTCTTAGACATCGAAGTTATTTTCAAGAAACCATCAAATTCTTTGAATCTTTCATCCGTCCTTTTGTTAATTTCAATGAACTCAAGTGTGTTCGAATCAAGATTCGCTGTCGTGATCTTTGCGTCTGGCTTTGTCAGATTAAACTTTTCGAGTTGTTCTTGGAGTTTAGCTACTCGATTGATGTCGCCTTTCACTATAGCAATGTTTAGCTTGAAAGCAATCTTGTTTCGTTTAGCAATCACTGAACCAACTATACCAAGTGCTTGTCCCGCAGCACTCTTGAACATCTTTGCGCTTAGACTTGGTGTGTTCTTTGGCTCATTCCCAACTGTGGAGATGAAATTTGGTAGATCGAACTGATTGTTGATAACATCAAGACATTTTGTTGATTTGTCAGATGCAAACCATTCGACTTTAGTCGTCCAGAAGTAATCAACGTAATGTTGAACTGCAAGTTGATACTCTGACAAAAACGTGCGTAGCACTTCTAGCTTTCCTGTGTTGGAAAACTTCGTTGAGTGCGTAGCAGTTCTGATCAGAGTTGTTGATTTCATTATGTTTTAATATGTTCTATATCTATTTACGTGAAACATCATTCTTGTTCCGTCGTTTCATCTATGATTTCGCAAATTTTTTTAGATTTTTGTGATCCTCGTCTTGCGCCATAAACTCTTGCACACATTGACGTAACAATTGAAACAAAATCTTGAACAAGATCAGTTTCTTCGTCGCTTGATCGATCAGTAACAATAAGTTCACAATTGCTTTTGCGTAATGCTGCTTCGATGTAATTAAATCCAAATCGAGTCAACCGATCCTTATTTTCAACAACTACGCGAGTGATCGAGTCGTCTGATAGAATTTCTGCAAGCTTTGGTCGATTGTCGTTCAGCCCAGAAGCAACTTCTTTGTAGATTTTATCAACGACAAAACCATTTGCTGCACAGAAAGATCTCATGCGCTCAACTTGACTATCCAAATCATTTTTCTGCTTTGGTGTTGATACGCGACAGTAGATAACGGTCTTTTCTTGTTTGACTTCTGCGTCTCGTTGTTGTACAATGATACTACCAGACGGTAGTTTGATCGCACCAGGTAGCTGCCCACGAGCATACATCTCATATGCGCCTTGATAGCTGTATCCATTCAACTTTGCCCACTTGGAAAGTCTCAGATTTGTCATATAAACATTTTAAATATAGTAAAACATAATGGTATTTACGAACTTATTGAACACAACATTGAAGTTCGGTCGGTGTAATCGATACTTTAACTTTGTCGATGCTATCGACTATGATTACTTGGCAGAAGCGGTCTTTGTGATGATTCGTAAAGCAGTTGATCATTCACATAATACTTGGAGTCACACATAATGCTACGTTTGAAAACTATTGAACAAAATCATCAAGATTCTCTCAAGACGATCAAGAGTTTTCTCGATGATGGGTCGCCAGAGATGAGAGCTATCACAAAGCTTCTATGTGAGACTGATGTGAATCCATATGGGTTTCTGCCACATGAGTTTGCAAACGGCTTCAACACAAGCTCTGGCTTTGAATCTCTGCTTCACATGATTCATCATGCGCTGGTAGATGATGGAGAGATTTCGTTTCCTGTTGTGAACGGTGAACCACGAATCATCTTTGTCAGCGCATATGAGGACAACTATGAGGACTATGTCCTGAACGAGACAGAAAAACTCTTCAAGCGAGAACGTGGCAACACATACAACATCGAAGTCTGTGCAAGCGTCTTTGACTTCATTGAGTTGTTCGAAGACTACAACTCTGTCGAAGTTCGTCGTTGGTTCATCGCTGATGCTGCTCGTCGCAGCGTTGACTTTGCTGTCGAACACTACTCTTGTTATGCAAGATTCAATCCAGACTGGGAATTTGATGATACAATTCTTGCGGAGATCGCACGCAAGCGCAATGAACTTCGAGCACTTGGTATTGTGAAGGACTAATGATGATTATTGACAACGAAACTCTGATGATGCTTGCTCGGGATGCTGGACTGCCAGTCACTTGGTGGGACAAAGCTCTTGAGTCTGGTGAACACCGTGAGTGGCGAGAACTGACTCTGTTTGCATATGATGTTCTCGCAACATTCGCTCAACGCGAGACTGGCAATCGTTGGATCACTGAGTATCCTGGTGATGTCTTCGTTGTTTTTGATCCCACGACTGACGGTGCACATATTCTCGGCGCTACTCGATCTTTCACCGAAGCGAAACGATTGCTTGACTCAATCTGAATTCTGAACTACAATCTCTATATCATGAAAAAGTTGAAATTCAAATCTGCAGAAGAGAAGCGTCGTTACGAAGAGAACGAGCGTAGCTGGCAGCAGCTGCAACAGAAGTATGCGCCAGCAAAGCAGTTGAAAGCAACTTCTACGAAGTTGCAGTACTCTCTGAGCAATCCACCCGGACGCGATCGTCTTGATTTGCCGAGCAAAGTTACTGCCGGTGGCTCTACTGCTCGTCGCGATTCTCTCGCATACTCTGGCAGCGCAATGATTGGTGTTGGTACGATGCACAAGAGCAACAGCGTACCGATCTTTCGCAATGAAGATGCAAAAGACATTGCATCGATGCGTCGTTAACTTGGATATTATATGAACATTGAAACAGCAACAATTGTTGAAATTTTGCCAACTGCAATTTGGATCGAAAGCGACATGCTTGGTAGCAGACATGTGATGATGCAACATCAAGGACATGAACCATTCACTTATGCATCGTTTCATTATGACTATCGCTATACGAGTAACACGGGAACGTGGCTTGCTGCAGAACATGTGGCGTTGTCGCTTGGAGCAACTCAACCAGTGGAACACAAACATCGATCACTCAATAATCACATCGTTGGAGAGTCTCAATGACTAATACTTTGTTCGGTCTAATAACTTTCATCATCTTCTGTGTCGGTGTCGTACTTGGCATCTCGACCGAAGAGAAAATCACACACGAACGTTGTGTGAAAGCAAATCCAACAGTGCCAGTTGGTGAAATTCAAGCTTTCTGCAACGAACGTCTATACAAGAAATGATTGAAACGTACTTGCCATATTTGTTGTCTGCGATTACAATCTGGATGACTCTACTCGCTGGCAACAAACACGACAAAGCATGGATTGTTGGACTCGTGAATCAAGCACTTTGGTTGATCTGGATCATTGCTTCTGCTACTTGGGGAATGCTGCCAATGAACATTGCTCTTTGGATCGTATATGCTCGAAATCACTTCAAATGGAATCACACAAATGACTAAATCTGCTCTACGAGACAACGTTACGCCACAAGACTTCGGCGTTCCAGATGCATATGCTGAACAAGCAATCAACTATGCAAAATTCATGATTGCGAAAAAGCGAGAACACGATGACATGATTTTGAATGCAGCACTTGCTGCTGGACTTCATGTTCATGGTCGCAAAATCTTCACTGATAGCAGCTACAACAAAATTGATATCAGCGAGACTCTACATCGCTTTGCTAACTCTATCATTGAAAGCACGAAAGATGACTGATCAACTCAATGCAAGTGTTGTCGTTGTGTACTACAATGACATCTATACGCCGTATACGCTGAAGCCAACTCGACCAGATAGTGTGAAGAACTACGCTATTCTGGTCGATGGTCTTTATTTTCTTCTCGGCGACGAACTCAACAGTCTTCACATCTGTGACAAGGAGTAACAAAAGTGGATAACCAACACCGTAAAATTTCTGGATATCGCGAACTCTCGCAACAAGAGATCGATCTGATGAATCGCATCAAAGCAATCGGACCAGAACTCGAAGCTCTTGTCGATGCGATTCACATTCATCTGAATGATCAGATCACCGATTCAAATGATCTGAATACGCAGTTTGAGCCTTACCACTGGCTGTTCGAAGGTAAAACTCAGCTTCAACTCGGTCTCATGTGCTTGACTCGTGCAGTTGCACAGCCGACTTCTTTCTGATACAATACAACTCATGAAAACACTTCGCGACATCATCGCTGCTCTTGCAGCAGAATCCAGCACCAATGCCAAGCTTGCTATTCTGAAAGCAAATGCTGACAACGAGATGCTGAAGACATACTTCAAGTGTACACTGGATCCATTCATCAACTACTGGCTTCGAGTTAGTGACTTGCCAGCTCCTGGCAAAAACGATCTTGAGCTTGCTCAGATCAATCTGCTTGTTTCGACTCTGAACAATCGTCTTCTGACTGGTCACGCTGCTCGTGATCATGTTAATGCTATCTTGTCTTCTCTTGTTGTAGAAGATCAGATTCTACTCAAGAACATGATTAATCGTGATGCGAACTGTAAAGTCGCAGAAGGTCTCGTCAACAAGTGCTGGAAGAACCTGATCCCAGAGTTTCCCGTCATGCTTGCCGACAAGTATGATGCAAAGACTGCTGCGAATATCCCAGAAGGACAGGACAAGATCATTGTTCAGAAGAAAGAAGATGGTGGTCGTGTTGCAATTGTTGTCAAGCCTGATAGTAGCGTTACTGTATATTCTCGGAATGGCAATATACTGGAAACACACGGAGTCTTTGATCGTCTGTTTTCTCAATATGCTGGCAAAGTCTTTGATGGTGAACTGATTGCGATTTCTGAGACTGGCGAAGTTCTGGATCGAAAGACCAGTGGTGGGTATTTCAACAAAGCTGTTCGCAACACTATCAGCAAAGAAGAAGCAGAGAAGCTTCATGCAGTGCTGTGGGACGTTGTTGACTATCAGAAATGGCTAGATGGCTATGATGAAACTCCGTACAATCAGCGATTCGACTCTCTCGTGAACATCCTGACTGAAATGAATGATGCACAGATGCGCGTTTCTCTAGTCGAGTCTGAGGCTGTTTCAACTCATGCTGAGTGTCAGAAGTTCTATGAACATATGCTTGAGCAAGGCTATGAGGGCGCAATGATTAAGATTGCAACTATGCCTTGGCAAGCCAAGCGCTCGAAGTTTGTTCTCAAGCTGAAAGAGACTAATGATGCAACTCTGCTCTGTGTCGGTGTGCAGCCACATAGCAAGAATCCAGAACTGATCGGTTCTCTTGAGTGTCAAACCAGCTGCGGTAAGTTGAAAGTCTCTATCGGCTCTGGACTGACTGAAGAAGATCGTAAGCGAGATGCATCTTACTTTGTTGGCAAGTTAGTCGATATGCAATATAATATGCTGATCACAAGCAAGAACTCTGATGATCATTCGATGTTCTTGCCGAGATATCGTTCGTTGCGACTCGATCAGAAAGTCGCGGATACTTTGGATCATCTTCTGTGAGTGGTAGAAAGAAATACGTCATCACGGCAAAATGCTACGACAAGCGAGGTAGACTGATTTCTGTTGGGGTGAACAACTACAAAAAGACTCACCCAACACAGGCAGCGATTGCCGAGAAAGTCGGTCTACCCGACAAGCAGTTTCTCCATGCCGAGATACAGGCTCTGTTGCGGGCTGGTGATCAGAAAGTTCACAAGATTCTTGTTGAACGATTTGATTCGAATGGACAACCTGCGAACGCAGAGCCATGTCCTGTCTGTAAAGAAGCAATTCGGATGTGGGGCGTACAGTATGTGGAGTTCACGGCATGAAGCCAAAGAAGAGATTTCGCAAAAATTTATCATGGTTAACAACCGGACTGGAGCCAATCCAAATGCTTGATTTTGAATCCAACATGAACTATGCAACAGACAACTATGAGTCATATGTAACGACTAAGTTCGTTGACTGTCGTCTTCAGTCTGGCTTCTCAACTGTCACTCGCACTGTTGATGTGAATGCAAAGATCACTGAACTGAAAGAATATCTGAGTGATCAGTTCATTATTCTGCAGCCGAACTATCGCACTCTGTTCGGTATGAACTCTTCTCGAACTCTGATGTTCACACTCGAAGACAAGCAATGGGCAGTCAACGTTGCGTTCACTGGTGCTGAAAACGAAGTTGATGCAGCAGTTTTCTTGCTACAGGAAACATTTGAGCAGAATCCATGTTACATTCGCTGGGTCTATGACTCGCAGTACATGGAGTATGTCAAGATGCCAGTGAACACGCATCATCTGCCATTTCAAGAGATGTATCCATATCTGAAAGAAGACTTGTATGACTACTATGATCGTTACGTGAATAGTAGTGCAAAACATTCTTCTTCTCATTGGACCACCCGGTACAGGTAAGACATCATTCCTTCGCGGTCTTCTCTATCACTCAAAGCAGAGTGCAACTCTGACATATCATGAGAAAGTGCTTGAGCAAGATCGCTTCTTTGTTGATTGGCTTGAGAGCGACGATATGTTCCTGATCCTTGAAGACGCTGACACGTTGTTGCTACCACGCAAAGAAGGTAACAATCTCATGGCTCGCTTTCTGAACATGGGCGACGGTCTGATGGGCTTCACGAACAAGAAGATGATCTTCAGCACGAACTTACCGAATATCTCTTCGATTGACAGTGCGTTGACTCGACCTGGACGATGCTTTGACATTCTTCAGTTCCGCAATCTGACACATGAAGAAGCAAAAGTGATGTGTGCAAAGATCGGCACTGAGCCACCGAACGTCAGTGACAATCAGTCTATCAGTGAACTCTTTGCAAACAAACGAAACGAAGAAGTTTCGAAAATTTCAAGCAAGAGCTTCGGTTTCATCTAAATTTTCGTGCTACAATTCACTCACTGAACAACGAAAGACACATGATGAACTACATGACGAAAGCCCAGATCGTTCGTGCTTACAACAAAGGTCTTCTCGATGACGTTGCAAAACAGCTTCGTCTGTATGGTAAGATCACTGTTGACAAGTCTTTCGAGATCGAGTCTGGTTATCATGTCGGTCATCATCGCGTCATGCACTTCGAACATCATGGATTTGAATGGGAAGTTCACTTTCATAATGGCGAAGTCAAGCAACTCGGATACACTCTGTAATTTTTCTCACTCCACTCTAAAGGAACTTCAAAATGGACGAACTGAACTTTGATCAAGAACAAACCAATGGTGGCGCAACTGGCTTCGTCATGCCAAGCAGTCCGGCAGATCGCAAGCACATCATGGATGTGATGGACGAGATCAGCGCATCAAAGACTCGTGCAGAAGCAGAGCGTGATTTTCAGAAAGAGGCAATCAATGAACTTCATGACAAGTTTAAGATTCCGAAGCGTCTGCTGAATCGCTTTGCGAAGGCTCATCATAAAGCATCTTACACTGAAGAACTCGCTGTTGACAGCGACTTCGAAGCAATGGTCGAAATCCTCGCGAAGCCTCAAGCTTAATAGCGACTCAATTCTGATTTGAACTTGGCAAGATAACGAGCAGCAGCGTCTCGTTTCTTGCCTTTATTCAGATTTGTAATCCCGATGTTATAAGCTTGAACAGCAGAGTCGATATCGCCGAGCTTGTCGTGATATGTCTTTAGAATATGAGAGCCGTGCTTGAGTTGACCGTCAATCGTTGATAACTCATTCGGATGAATGTTCCAGACCATTGGACGGATTTGCAGCAGTCCACGCGCTGGATCTCGCTTCAGCTTACTCACTGCTTGCTCATTGAATGAAGACTCGATACCGGCAAGAGCAAGTAGATGATGTGCTTGTGGAAACACCGGATGTGCATACTTCAACGCAGTCTTGACGATGTGTTCTGCTTTCTCTGGCTCTACATTCTTGAACTTCTGCAACACAACATTCTTCAAATACTCTGGATCTTGTTTAGCGGGCTTCTGCATCGCTTGGATCAGCTCTGGAGACGGTTTCTCTGTTGACTTGATGTGAGAGTACAGAGCACCAGCTGCGATTGCTCCAGCAGCTCCTAAAGCGATTGCTGCTTGTTTAAGTTTGCTCTCTTCAAGTTCTGCTTGCTCAGATAAAAGTTGAAGATATGCTTGTGCTGCCGAGTCTTTCATGATAGAATTCCTTGTAGTTATGATTGTATATAACTCTGAAAGGAATACAATGAAACATACTATTGTTTATATCGATCTCGATGGTGTGATGGTCGATCTCTATCCAGCTCTATGGCAGAAGATGCAATTTCGCTTTTCTGATATTCCCTCACAAGATCGAGCAACTATTGATGCTATGTGGGAGAATCTTGCTATTGAGCAGCCAAACTTCTGGCTCGAACTTCCGCAGATGCCATATGCACAAGAACTCTTCAACAAAATTACTGAACTTGATCCAGAGCCTCATATTCTGAGTGCAACTCCACAACCATACACATGCGAGAGAAACACTGACTGTGCATGGCAAAAAGTTCAATGGGTATCGAAAAACTTGCCCAACGACACATGGACTCGTACAATCATCACTAAGTCGAAACTCAAGCAAGACTGGATCGCAAAAGAACCACATGCACAGAGAAAGATTCTCGTCGATGATCATCCCGGCAACATTAAGCGTTGGATCGAAGCTGGTGGCATTGGAGTTCATCACACCGATATCAACAAAACGCTTGCAGAACTAGAGGCACTGAAGAATGATTGTTATTGACTACAGCGGCGTTGCAATCGCGGCAATCACTGGCTTTAAAGAAGACTTGCAACGCGATGAAGAACACGTTGCAAATCTCATTCGACATGTCGTTCTATCGACTATCAAGAACTACAAAAAGAAGTTCAAGAAAGAGTACGGCAACGAACTCGTTATTGCTGTTGACAGTGCACCGTACTGGCGCAAAGCAATCTTTCCACACTACAAAGCAAAGCGTAAGAAGTCGAGAGAAGAGTCTGACATTCCATGGGATCTGATTCACAAGTACATGCGTCTGGTGCTGGAAGATATTCGAGAGCACTTTCCATGGAAAGTCATTGCTGTTCAATCAGCAGAAGCTGATGACATCATGGCAGTGCTTGCGCAAGAGATTGCTGTTCGAAACGGGAAGACTGACTCGCTGCTCGATACAGATGATGCGCCAGAGAAGACAGTGATTATCAGCAGCGATAAAGACTTGAAGCAGTTGATGACTCATCCAAACATTAGGTGCTGGTCTCCGTACCAAGAAGCATATGCAAAGCTTGATGAGCCAGTGAAGATGTTTCTGCGTCGATTGATTCTGAAGGGCGATCCGGGCGATGGTGTAGCCAATTGTTGGTCTCCATCAGATTCTTTTGTGACTGGCGTGCGGCAGAAGCCAGCGACTGAGAAGAAGATGCAGCCGCTACTCGAAGCCGCAAATATGCTCGATGCTGCAGAAGATGAAATGCTGAAACAGCGAATCGTTGAGAATACACGACTCATTTCGTTCAGCGGCATACCGAAGCACCTGCGTCAACAGATCATTGATGCATACTACGTAGAGCCGACTGGCTCGAAGATGAAGATTCTCAAGTATTTTGCTAAAAACGATATGAAGCGAATGCTTGATGATCTTGATGATTTCTAAAAAGTTTTCGAAAGTGCTTGCACAGCACGAAAACTCCAGCTACAATGTCTTCATGTCGATTGATGATTCTAGATCGACATGCACACAAACCCGGATCAAACCAAAGGAACACTATACCATGGCAAAGAAGACTGTTGGCAAAGAAATGCGTTTCCTGAATGCACTGATGTCCGGCAAAGTCATCTCGCGTCGGCAAGCTCGTGCGAACTACCGGCTCGGCAACCCGAGCGCAACTGTGCTTCGCATCGAAGAAGCTGGCTTCAAACTCAATCGCTTTTACTCGAAGACTAAGATTCGCGTGAATGGCAAACCGTTCTTCACTCGAACTGTCAAGTACAGCATTGATGTTGAGTGAGTGCGAATAACACTTCTGAAGTGTAAATAAAAAGAATGCCGGTAAGCATAGACTGTGAATCTGCTTACCGGCATTTCTCTTTAACAACATCAACAGGAGTATTTACTCGTATGAAGAAAGACTTAGTTTATTGGATTTACCTGCGACAACAACTCTTCGAGTCTGTTCAACATCTAACAGAAGAACAGAGACAACTCGCAGAACATAATCTGAATCTTGTTGCTGCTAATAAAATGGCGCATGATGGTCACTCATCCGATGATGTTCATCGTTATCTACAATCAGCGGATGGTAGTTATATCTCTAATGCATTGAATCATTGGTATAGATACGGTGGAGATTTGCCTGTTCACAACTTTATCAGAAAAGCTGCTGTTCGTGCCTTTGATATGGATACGTCAAACTTATCTGAACCACATTTTGAGGGAAAGTTGATTCATGACAATGTAATCCACCAAGACACACTTGATACACTACACAGATTTCACAATCGAGTCAAGTCAGCATTTGAGAATCTACCAGATACATTGACGATTTATCGAGGCGTTGGACTCCCAATTAGTATTTCCGCTGAAGAATATAAGCCACATGCGCTTGAAAGCTGGACAACGCATTTAGATTCGGCAAAGTTGTTTTCAACAAAGAGTCATCAACCAAATGATATCCCACACGTTTTCAAAGCGACAGTCGGCAAGAACGACATTTTTGCATCATATCATGCCGCACACTTAGTACCTGGTGTTATTCCACCAGAAGAAGCACTTGAAGGTAAACAAGAAGTAATTCCATTCGGTGACAAACTTAAAAATATTGAAAGGATTCTATGATGAAAAACATTGAACAAACAATGTTTCATATTGCAGACGGTGAGCTTATGGAAGCAAAGAAATATACCGATCCAGTATATGAAGAAGTCTATGAAAACCCAATTAGAATTGGTGTCATTGGTTATAGCAAGCAAGACTTCAATAAAGCATATGCAGAGATGGATATGTTTCTTGCTTTGCATAACATCAAACATACATATGAGACTAAACTACAGAAAAAGATCAAAGTTGATCTTGTTTCTGGATTAACAGATATGGGAATCTCAAGTATTGCATATCGCTATGTTAAATCCGTTTTCGAACCGAATATTGTAAAGACAGTTGGTATTGCTTGCTCTAAAGCAAAAGACTTTCCACAGTTTCCGGTTGATGAAAAGCACATCATTGGTACTGAGTGGGGAGATGAAAGTGACTTCTTCATAGATAACATTGACTGTCTGATTCGCATAGGTGGTGGTGAACAGTCTATGCGAGAAGTTGCGACGTTCAAGAGTAGGTATCCAGAGAAACTTGTGTTAGAATATGATCTCTAAGAAGGAGTCTGAATGAACTGTCCAGCATGTGATTCAATCGAAGTCATCAAGAAAGGTACCGTAGCCCTTGCTACAGGTACGATCAAGCAACGCTACAAATGCAAAGCGTGTGGTGAGCCGTTCAGCGTGATGCCAAACGATGATGCAACCGATGATCTCTTTGCAGATGAGTTTGAGCAAGAATACACAGAAAGTCCTGTTAGTTTTGAGCGCACCGACGACTGGCTCAATGCTAATGTCTACAGCAAGCAGCGACTAGTCATTACTTCTGCACAGAATAACACTGAAGTTGATGAAGATTTTCTTCGTTGCATTCAGAGTTATCGAGCAGCGACTGGTGCTGGTCTTGTCGTGATTCCAATCAAGTATAAGACAATCAACAGCGAAGATGATTCAAGCGTTGATCTGTATGATGAATCAATCACTGATTATCTCTGCGAAAACACACTGACATTCTCGCGGTGCAATGTGAAAGTCTATGCCGGACTTCGCATTCAAGCAACAGCAGAGAATCCACTGTCTGGTCTTGATCCTCTGTCAAAAGGCTGGACTGTCATCGTCGGTCACGCTCAAGTGCAACTCAAGACTCTACCAAATCTCGATAAGCGCATCAGCGACATTCTTACAACGACTGGCGCTATCACTGTCAAAAACTACAGCAAGTCAAAGCTTGGCGAGAAAGCTCGATTCAATCACTCACTGTCTGCTCTAGTGCTTGAGTTCGATGATGATGTGTATCATCTGCGACATTTGAACTATGATCCAGCAACAAAGAGTTTCTTTGACATTGATCGTCAATACAAGTCAGACGGCTCGATTGAGCAACACTCAGCAGAAGCTCTCGTGACCGGTGATGAACATGCGCTGTTTCGCGATCCTCTAGTCGAGCAGTACACATATACTGATGAGAAGTCGATTGTCAATACGCTGAAACCGAAGTACATTGTTCGGCACGACAGCCTGGATGCATATTCGGTGAGCCATCACCACAAGAAGAATGTCTTTACGCAGTATGCGAAGTGGAAGACTGGCTTCAACTCAATCGAAGAAGAACTGCGACTGACTGTTGAATACATCAACAAGACAACGCCAGACTTTGCAACGAGTTTGATTGTGCAGTCAAATCATAATGAACACTTGCTTCGATGGCTCAACGAAGTTGATATCAAGACAGAACCGTGGAACGCAAAGCTCTATCACTATCTGATGTATCAGATGCTTGAACAGACAGAGATGGGTGTGAGTGGCACTGAACATCCCGATCCATTCGAACTCGTTGCTCGTCCGCATCTGAAGCAGAATGTTGACTTCATCAATCGCTCTGGCGTCAAGATCATGGACATCGAAGTTGGTGCTCATGGCGATAGAGGCATCAATGGTGCTCGTGGCAGTGCTGCTGGCTTTGCGCGAATTCCCGACAAGATGATCGTGGGCCACTCGCACTCGCCCAGCATCCAGAAAGGCTGTTATGTTGTTGGCACAAGTTCACGACTCGCTCTTGAGTACAACTCTGGTGCTTCTACATGGCATCATGCACATGTCGTGATTCATCCAAACGGTAAGCGACAGATGATCTTTGTAACACCGAAAGGTTGGAGGCTTGGATAAATAAAAAAAGCCATCACTCGTATTCGACAGTTCGAGTGATGGCTTAATATAACAAACTAACAGGGATATTTACGACATGAGAAAAGATTCTGTCTATTGGATTTATAGACTAAGATTGCTTACCGAAGGAATTGAGCTTCTATCAGAAGAGGAACGAAGATTACTACATCATAACAGCGCATTGGTGCTTGCAAACGAGATGGCACACTCTGGTAGCAGCAAATCAGATGTTCACAAATTTCTTCAAGAAAATGTTCATGAGCACTATCCTCAACTTTTTCTGACACATTGGTTTACTTCTGGTGGTGATGTTCCTGTTATCAACTATGTTAGACATAATGTATTGAAAAAGTTTAATGTCTCTGGGAATATCAGACTGCCACACTTTGAAAGTAAAGAAATTCATGATCACTTAATCAATGATGATCTTTCAAATTATTTTAAAAACATCGTTCATCCGAGTTCAAAACTAATCCATGCATCAACTCTTCCAGAACAAATGACGTTATATCGTGGAGTTGGATTGCCGATACATACAACAGGATATAAACCTCACGCGATTGAGAGTTGGACAACTGATGTGAACACAGCAAGGCACTTTGCTAATGCTGGCAAAGAACATGATGCTTCTTTGATTCCACATATTTTCAAAGCTAATGTTCATCGCGATAATATCCTCTGGTCTTATCTGACTCGTGACAAGAATAAATTTATTCCACATGAAGATAATGTTGTTGGTAAACAAGAGTTTGTTCCATTCGGACATAAACTACAAAATATTGAAAGGATTGAATAATGACTGACAAAATGTGGGATGATGCTGATGCTCGATTAATGTCTGGTATTCATGCAAGAGCATTTGATATTAAGACACAAAAGGAGTGCTGTTCTGTTGGTGTTGTTGGATACTCGAATACACAATATGATGTTGCAGAAGGCGCACGAGAGCTGATTTTTGCAATGTCTAATATGAAAGCAAGTCTCGAACATCTTCATGGCTGCAATCGTTTCAAGTTGGTGTCTGGTCTAACAAATCTCGGTATTCCAAAAGAAGCATACAGTCTCGCAAAGCACATTCTTGGTGATGATGTGATCACTGTTGGTTTTGCTTGCTCGAAAGCAAAAGACTTTCCTCAGTTTCCAGTTGATGAAAAACACATCATTGGTGATGCATGGGGCGATGAATCAGATGCTTTCTTGTCAAGTATTGATGGACTGATTCGTATTGGTGGCGGAAAGCAATCGCTTGACGAAGTTAAACGATTCAAAGAAATGTATCCAGAGAAGCCAGTCATTGAGTATGATTTTTAATTCAAGGAGTTTTTGTTATGGGTGAAATTCGCAGAACAATCGTTGAACTCATCATAGAGATGCGTGAGTTGCCAGAGTGTATTCCAGATCGACATCGTAGACCGCTTCGCAGAGATACTACACAAATCTCTGAGCAGATTGCAACGACTTGTCAGACATATGCAACGATTCGAGATGCAATCAATGAGTTCTGTTCTCGAAATGCAGTAGACGCAGATCAAGTCTATATCGATCCATGCTCGATTGCAGTGCCATATGAAGACTACGAAGATCCTGGTATTGAACTCACCGTCTATCGAGAAGAGACTGATCATGAGTATCTTGATCGATTGCGTTCGATCTATCAAGACTGGCTCGGGAAAGCACTTTCGCCAATCTCTACGAGCGAATGGAACAAGCTTTTCTTTGCAATCAACTCAACGCTATATCAAGCACGAAATATCACAGCAGATGAAGTAGTGATCAGAGAGTGTCTGGATGCGCTTGGATCGATCTACCACGCGATGAATCTTGATGCTAATGGGCAAGCTAGTGTAGCTGATCAAAATCGTCACCAGCGATCTGTATACGCAAGACTAGCAGCAAAGTATCTGTGATCGAAAACGAAGAGTCTGGAGTCTAAATAGCTTCAGACTCTTTTTACTTTCATAGAACAGAAATAATGTCGATCAAGAATATTCCACAGTCGCTGCTTGATGCAGTCAACAAAGTGCTAAGTGAAGCACATGCAGAAGAACATCCCATGATTGAAGTTGATGGTGTCATGAGACACAGAAATAATTCTTTAGGTCAACCTATCCATCATACCGATGAAGGTATTAGAAACTTTCATAGATGGTTTGGGAATTCACAAGTTGTTGATGAGCATGGAAGACCACAAGTTGTTTATCATGCAACTAAACATAAATTCGATTCTTTTGATTATGACAAAATCGGAAATGGATATAATAGATTTGGTCCAGCTTTTTATTTTACAAATGACCCAAAAACTTTAGATATTTATAAAGGAGAAGGTGGAAATCTAATTCCTGCATATATTAGAGCAAGTAAAATTCAAAAAACGGATGCAATGTCTAAAGAGGATATTAATAATTTTTTTGATTCCTTACAAGTTAAAAAGTTTAATAATGGTTATGATGCCACAAACGATCATGAAAACATTAGAAACTCTGCATTGGAAGAACCGGATAGAGCATTTAGTAGAATAATATCCAACGCCAATATTTACATCGATAAAAATGACTTTCTAAATGGATTGCATAAAATTGGTGTTCATGCTACGATTCGAAATGTTTTTGGTCATCCAGAATATGCTGTTTACGATAATACAAACATAAAAGCTACAAATAATTCAGGTGCTTTCTCACACCCAACAAAGATAACAGAGTCAATTGAGCATCCAATGATTGAAGTTGATGGTGTCATGAGGCATCGTCATAATTCTTTGGGTCAACCAATTCATCATACAGACGAAGGCATCAAAAACTTTCATCGTTGGTTTGGTGCTTCTAAAGCAGTCGATGAACATGGTAGACCAAAAGTCTATTATCACGGCACATCAACAAAATTCGATGAATTTAAGCTTGGTGTTGTTCCTCCTATGGGAAAGTCTGATTCTCAAGGATTCTATTTTACAGATAGCGAAAGTTATGCTAATCAGTATGGCAATAATATAAAACGTGTATATCTTGCTGTTAATAAGCCGTATGAAGTACAACATGATAGTTTTGAGCACACATATATTTCTCCTGAAAAGCTATCGCAACTAGAATCGAATTCATATGACAGCGTTTTGTTTCGCGGATCAGAGAAGTATTATCCGGAAATCGTAGCATTTCGTCCACATCAAATCAAGAGCATAGACAATTCTGGTGCTTTCGCTCATCCAACAAAGATCACCGAATCGACAAAAGTTTACTATCGAGGTACTGACAACAAGGATGAGCCTGCTTTGATTTCATCTGGAACACTAAGACCATCAACAGATCATTTGTCTGGAAAGACAGAAGCAGGAGTTTCTGTCAGTGATGTGCCAGATGTTGGGAAGTATTTTAGATATATGTACAAAGTCACTGGGACTGAGCTACCAGAAGTCGGAAGCGATGGTGAACCCTTGCTCGATCCAAATACGATGAAGTTTGTTGATTGGGTAAAAGCACCAACATTAACTGAGTCTGAAGACTATCGCGAATCACACACTGCACCCAAGCCAGAAAATAGTTCACCCGCGCATGATCTGACGCATGGAGCATATCCAGAAGACTTCTATTCGAGTAAAGGTGCTCGGCTCTATGGCGACGGCAGAGACGATGACTACAAAGTGCATTCGCAACTGAGAACGCTACGCAATAGGCCAGAAGCAGAAGTGAACATCTATCGAGCAGTGCCTAACGACTCAAAGATCACAGAGATCAATTCAGGTGACTGGGTAACAACGAATCTGCAATATGCACATGATCATGGTGAACGATTCGACTCTCACAAGATTCTCTCAAAGCGAGTGAAAGCAAAAGAACTGTTCACTGATGGCAACTCATTTCACGAGTTCGGCTATCATCCAGCGAAAGACTAAAACAGAAAGGGACTCAATCAAGAGTCCCTTCTATATTATGGCAGTTCTGGTACCGGCATCCAGTGAGTCACTTCACCTCCACCAAAGAATCCAGATCGACTGAAGAACACGTTGTCTTCTGGATCATACTGTCCTACCCAGACTTGAGCACTTGTCTGTGGATCAAAAATCCCAGGTGCATGATACAAGATCCACTGATTCTCTGCGGGCAGTCTCTCGTCAACGCTAATCCATTTCATAGAGTTTTCTCCTTCATTCAAAATACCATCTGGAACGCTCCAGAACGCCGCTGGAGCTGTTTTCTCAGTTAGTTGGTACTTAGTCATGTACCAACTGCTTAAATCGTCTCCAATCACACTACAGTCAGTCGAGTGCGAGTGCCCATCTGAGTTACGTTGTAACCAACGAACTTAGACTTCTCGTAAGTCTCAATAGCAGATTCTTTGATCTTGCCAGAGACGATGACAACAGAGTCAACAGCGATGTCGAGATTTGCAGTGAAGACCTTTATCAGTTTGTTGTCGTCAGTCTTGAGCATGAGAACTTGAGAGATGCCAGTGTCGTTGTAGTGATACGTCGCGCGACTGAACTTATGTGCAGTCAGAACAGTTGCGCGAACGCTGATCTTGTCGCCAATAGAGCCGAGTGCTTCATTGCTGATGTTTTGCTTGATCGCAGCTTGTGCGCGAACGTCATCGATAGACTTGAGATAGTTCTGAGTGGCGCCAGCGATGTAGCCGAAAGCTTTGTATGGCAGAGAATCACACTTTGCATATGCAGCAACGTTCAGAGAGAACTCGTTGCCAGCGAGTTGACGCATCCACTCGATTGCTTGCACTGCGAGATCACGATCCGCTTGCTCAACGGGCAGACGACTCTGTTCGTCCTTACCGAACAGATGACAAGCAATAGAATCACGAGTGTTGTTGTCGCTGTCAGTCCTGCGATAGCCAAACAGCTTGATCGAGCAAATCGCGGCAGCAACAACAGCATCGGTTGCATATGACATTTGTGTAGAACCGTAGCTCGTCTCGTCCGAGTCATAGTCGCTGAAGTTGATCTCAACGAGAGACTGAGCATATGCCGCAACGTTCTCAGGATTTGCATGGCCGAGAAAGTCACGCAGGCAGCTACGACCAACCTGCTTGAACTCGCCAGACTCGTGCTGAACAATGAAAGTCGAGTTACGACGACGATTGATCTTGCAGTGGTCGCAGTTGCAAGGATCAGCATCGCGATACTGCTCGGGAATCTGGTGACCCGGCACACTACGCAGCACAGTAGAACCTTCAACCGATTCGACAGTACCGACGAAAGACCAGCCGTTCAGCTTCGGTGCTTCGCCAGACACTTCGACTTCAACTTTCTGAGCATAGACAATATCGCCGTATGCAGTCTCACCGATCTTGACAGAGACAGTCTTGCCAACAGTCAGCACAGGCGCAGCACAACCAAGCTTTGCAGCTTTCTTAGTCAGCTTCGCGATGTCGGCTTGCAGAGTTGCGACGTTCTGGGTGGGGATCAGGTAAGTCATGATGTATCTCGCTGTGTGTTGGTGTGAGTGTATTATATGCCGAAATCCAGAGAATTACAAGAACTTCCTCACTTTTTCTTGTGATACTTCGAAGTGAGATTGTGCATACCAGAATCGACCATCTTGTCAAGCAGATATTGCTCACATGCTTTCTGATTGACTTTGTAAGAAATATTCTTCTCTGCTGGCTTCTTTGCAGGAGCAGGAGTCTTTGCAACACGAGTCGCAACGCTCCGAGTCTGTTGCTTCTTTGTAGCAAAGAGAGACTTCAGCAGTTTGATTGTGATGTTAGCGAGATCAGTCGTTTTCATGTGTGTGATTGTAGCAAGAGTTTTTATTCTTTGCAAGAACTTTGGACAAACGAGGAACCGAAGTCCCTCGTTTGTTTACGTGAAGTTTTTGAACTCTTCGGTATTCTCTAGGAATATGATTCTATCAACAGACCAGACTGGAACATTCTTTTTTTGAATGCCAACTGGCGTTTGAATCGTAAGAAATTTATCTGGTGGACCAACAAAGTATTCGAACTTTTTTAGAGTCCAATCTTTTCGCTTTGTTATTCCAGTCTTGCTGAGATAACCGTTTCTTTTGTTGTAGTCTGCCATTGTGTATCACCTTTGTGTTGACAAGCACCTAGATTCATATGAACAGAAGTTCATTGTGTGAACTATAGCATAAAGAAAGGGCAGTCCGAAGACTACCCGATTGATTGTTGCTATCGAAAAGCGTTAGTTCATAGTGTTAAACCAGTCCTAGCTTCTCGCAGGTCATTAGCCATGAGCGCACAAATCCGCTCCGCACAATGTCCTCTGAAGTGAACTTGAAGTTTCTGAATTCTGGCATTTGACGACTGACATCAATGAAATCTCGGAATCCAGAAACATCATGTTTAGATTTGATCAAGTCTGACTGTACACCGTCACCACACATGATCAGTTTGCAATCAGAGCCAATTCGAGTCATTAGAGAATTTATACCGTGAAAGTTTTCGTTTTGACATTCATCAAAGATGACAATTGCGTTCTTAAACGTTACGCCACGAAGAAAGCTAGTTGTAACAAACTCGATCTTTCCCATGTCTTTTAGTTTTTGATATGCGCCACTCTTTCCAGTCAGATCATACAGAATCTCATCATATGGAGTTTCATATGGAGCAAACTTTTCTTCCATGCCTGGTAAGAATCCAATGTCACGAGTCTGAACAATACTGCGAACAATAATGATCTTGTTGAAATCTTTTTTCTCTGGATCCAAAACGTCCAATAGTGCATGATACAGTGCTAGAAAAGTCTTACCCGTACCAGCGGAGCCGTAAAGTACATATCCAGTTGCTTGATCGTCTTCCCATGCTTCAAAGAAGTCGTACTGTGTATCAGTCAGTGGCTTCAGTTCTTTGATATCTTCAAATCGCACAACTCGCTGACGAGTATTGATATCGATGACGTTTGCAATTCCAGTCTCCTTCTCAAGGCGTTTCTGTTGCCGACTCAGGCGCTTTGCTTGACGTTGTGTTTCGACATCAAGAAAGTCTTCTTTCATCTTTGCATTGCTGCGACGAGCATTACGAATTTTGCCTGCGGTGTTGTATGAACGAGCCATTGTTTTGTGGTTCCTTTTTATAAAAGACAAAAGGCACTCTCTACAACAGGACTGATTAGGTTCTATTGCCGAGAGTGCCTTGCGGATGGCACAATTTGGATAGTGGGAAGTTCTATTCGCATTGTACTCGTATTTAAAAGCTGCTGTAAATATTAGAAAATAGGAGTATTACGTCGTGGCAACAACACCAATCAAATATCGAATTTCTTCTGTAGCACCAAAACCCACTGCTGATGCTGTTAAAGGTGCTCCACTCACTTCGCTTGAGATCGACGGCAACTTTCGGTCAATCAAAGAATCTATCGAATCAGAGAGCAGTCGCATTGATGACATCATTCTGAACGGTATTGGTAGTATTCTTGCTCGACACAGCGCAACAGCAACTGCTTCGCAGACAGTGTTTGATTTGCCATTCACGTACTCGCCAGGTGCTAATAACCTCGTTGTCTTTGTGAACGGCATTCTCGTTGAGTCCGGTGCTGACTACACAGAGACTTCTGGTACTCGCGTTACATTCAATTCTGGTCTAGAAGCTGGTCAGGAAGTAACTTTTCTGACTAACGTCAGTCCAGCACCAGCAGCTCCACTCTACTCAGTTGCTGGCATTACTTCTTACACACTTACGAGTGATGGTGTACTGACATCGTTTGCGCTGCCAGTTGCTGTGTTGAACAAAGACAATACTCAAGTCTTCGTTAACGGCATCTATCAAGAGAAAGCTTCGTACAGCATTGCTGGCTCTAATCTCGTATTTGGTGAAGCTCCCGCTGCTGGTAAAGTCGAAGTCGTTGTTCAGAGTTCACTCGCTATTGGTGAGAATCTAGCAACGCAGGTTAGCTATACGCCAGCCGGCACCGGCGCAGTCGCCACGACTGTGCAGTCGAAGCTCCAGGCGCTTGAGATCAGCGCCACAGATTTTTCGACGCTCCAACAGGCAATTGACGAACTCAAACCAGGGCAACGTTTGAACATCAGCGGAGATTACATACTGTCCTCCGGTCTGACTATCACCAACAAATCGCGCATCCGTATCACCGGAAAAGGGCGCATTGCGTTATCTGGCGCATCGTCGTCAGCTTACATTTTTCAACTTGTCGGGACAATTGATGACTTGGAAATTGACAGCCTGACGCTTGTTGGTGAAAACAATTCAAGCTACTCACAAGTCGCTATCGGTAACAACTCAGGACAGACGATCAGCAACGTTCGGTTCCATGACTTGAGCATCCAAAAGATAAACGTAGGAATCTCGTTGAATGCAGACACGGGCGGCTCGTATTCCAAGGGTAAGGTCTACAACAATGATCTGAATGATATCTTGGGCACTGTTGCTGGGTCAGGGTATGGCATTCATGTGTCAAACGCTTCCGATTGCGAAATTTATGGGAACACCATTACAAACGCTTCACGACATTCGCTGTATCAAGCTAAGGGTGCAAACTGTAACAACGCCTTTATCGGCAACATAATTCGCAACCACCGATCAACAGTTGCAAACGCGAGCTACAAGGCTGCAATTTCTTGTTCGCGCAGCTCTTGCGTGACTATCGCCAATAATAAATTCATAGATTTTTACGATGGTGGAATTGAGATTGCGCACGACACATTAAGAGGATTTGATTGCTCCAACATTCTTGTGATTGGCAATTCATTTACCAATAGGCGCAACGTTGTTCCGGCCATCATTGTTGGTGAGCAGCTTGTTCCGACGTCGAATAGCACATATAAAGTCGATGTTATCAGCAATGTATTTGACGAGAATATATCGTTATCCGGAGGATCTACAATCGTCATCCTAAACGGCCAGCAGATAACAGTTAAAAACAACCGTTTTCGGAAATTCAACGTTGCAACGTCGCTCCCCAACTGCGTCGATCTTGGCAATGACACATATGTCACGGCCGACTCTCACATAACCGACATTACCGTCATAAACAACGACGCAACAAGCGATGTTGCTGTGGCCGGTTCTCAATTTGCATATGTGTCAAGCCGGCTGTGCGTCGGGCAGTCAACATACAAGCTCAAGGACAACACGCTTAATGGTTTTGCATCAGAATTTTATTTTGCTGCGACCCCTGTAAATCTAAATTCAAAACTCAAATTTAGAACAACTGTAACCCACGATTTTTCCAGCATTCCTGCAAACAGTGGCGAATATGTTCCTAAGTCAGTGGTCGGTGTAAAACCAACATCCCGCGTTACTGGCAACTGTCAGTCTTGGAATATTTCTGGCGGGAAAAATATGGTGTTTACGTTCTACCCAACGGACAACGGTCCAAACAACGTAATGATTCAAATCAACAATGTGACTACTTCGGCGTATGACCCGCC
>OGVG01000003.1_pt1 | contig 43291 bp, 78 predicted proteins | sample 1575691 | NCBI WGS metagenome assembly OGVG01 (sample SAMN07581545, study PRJEB24739) | freshwater metagenome | reverse complement strand
GCAACGATCAAACAGCGTCGTTAACTTGGATACCCTTAGCTTCTAGAGCAGCGTATACAGCGGCCTTCTTAGCATCATCGTTATAAGTGCTATCTAGAACTAGACCAGCCTTAGAAACAATTGCTGGTCTAGTTCTAGATAGCACTTATAACGATGATGCTAAGAAGGCCGCAAAGCTGCGTAGAGTGCGAGTATCGTCTTTGTTAACTAGGTTACGAGCGCCGCGAACTTGGTCAGTAATTAGACCTAGAGTACCGTTACGTGATTCAACGGTAACACTGTGCTGTGAAACTGATTCATTACGGAAGATACCGAGTTCGTTGATTAGACCCCACTGGTTAGGAACTAGAAGAAGTTCAGGGGTAAAATCCTGCAGTTCGTAAGCATTGCTGAATGAGCGAGTAATAGCCATAATATTTATTCCTTATTAGTAATTCTTAAAATCAAAGCAACGATCAAACAGCGTCGTTAACTTGGATACCCTTAGCTTCTAGAGCAGCGTATACAGCGGCCTTCTTAGCATCATCGTTATAAGTGCTATCTAGAACTAGACCAGCCTTAGAAACAATTGCTGGACCCTTAATCATGACTAGAACTTTGGTATCGGTGGAAGCAGGAACAGACACTTCTTGCATAACGATAGCATCAGCAGTCTGTGAACCATCTGAAGCGGTTTGTACAGCAATCTTATACTTACCACCAACAGTAACTTTACCTAGAACAGTACCGGGAACATAAGACTTAGTAGCAGCTTCGTTTACGGTAACAACTAGACGATTGTAAGCCAGATCAGGCCAGAGTTCTTTCTTGACAACATTAGAAAGGCGAGCGTTTTCAGTACCAATTACGGGCATAGTTTTCTCCTAAAATTTAAAATAATATATTATTGCTTTTTGCTTTGCTTGGCTTTTAGGAGCTTTGCTACAGCAGATTCTTGAACAGCAGGTGCTTCGTCTTGAACAGTTGCACCCATTTCTTCAAATAGAGCAGACTTCTCAACAACTTCTTGGATTTCAGCAAGAGTCTTAACAACAGCTTGGAAATCTTCATCAGAGCATTCCTTAATAGCCTTAAAGATAACTTCAGAACGTTCTTGGTTCTTTACAGCAGCATCTAGTTCAGCCTTACGGGACTTTAGGATAGCTTCTTTCTTTTCTGCTTGGAATTGGTTGATTAGTTCCTGAGCTTTCTGAAGTTCAACTTTCATTTCTTCATTGGCTTTCAGGATAGACTCTAGTTGAGCCTTCTCAACCATCTCGGCAGTCTGTTCTTCTTTTTGAACTTCTTGCATATTGGTTTCCTTATTTGACTTACTAATTTCAGAGGTTGAAACCTCTACTTTAACCTCGCTAGCGATTGAGGTATCTTCCTCTGCTGCTGAAGCAACAGGAGTAGATTTCATTAGCGATTCTTGATCGCTGGATTCTTTCTTAGCAAGAGCTTTCTCTGCTCTTGTAATTTTTCTAAATGCTTTTTCAATCAGTGCTTGATCTCGCATAAGACCTAGATACTCATCTTCATCTAGTTGCATTAGAGTTTCAATTTGATTCTCGGCATCTTGTAGACTCTTCATAATCTCGAATGCTTCTAGTTGAGACATAATCCAGTCTTCGTATTCTTGACCTTCAGGTTCTTCAGGCTTCTCTGGATCAATCATATTCTCTTGATCTTCTAGAGCTTGATCTTGCATCTCTAGTTCAGCCTTATCCATCTGTACTGTACGATAACCTAGAGCACGAGCAAGTACTTCAGCTTGGTCTTCCATCATGTAGAAGAAGCGTTGTAGGAACTCTTCAAAAGGCATTGTTACTTTGACTTGTGATGCTTTAGTTAGGAAGTCCTCTGAGAAATTCTTCTGACCCTTTAGGATAGCTAGAGTAGCACCATTAGCAGGTCCACCTTGCTGATTGCTAACTAGAGCAATATGGGAGTCTGCAGAATCAAAGGAAATGTTAGACAGTTTCCTTTTAGCTTTACGTTGTGTTGTCATTCATTTTCCTCTTCAATTATTTCTACGTTAGCCATTGCACCAATAGAGATACCATTAACTTCTCCTGATTTAATCAATGACCAAAGAGAATCATCTTTAATCTGCAGAGTCATCAACCAAGTACCTTTAGCAACAAACTCGTCATTAAGCATAAAGTCTACAGGTGCCAGATAACTTTCTAGTACTTCAAATGAATCAGACATCGCTAGATGAAATAAGTTAGTACGTTTAGCTGACTTATTAAAAGACTCCATTGCTTTACGTACTTCTTCGGCAGAAGTAAAGTCTCCGTGTAAATCAACTGAATCAGGCAGCATTGCAATAAAAGTAGCTTGCTTTAATTCTTGATTAGCTGACTTGACTACTTGTAGTTTATCTTGAGACTTAAGTAAACCTTCTTGTCTTAGGATGCTTCTAGCCCATGCTTTACCAGCAGAACCTCCCCAGAGTTTCCAAGCAATAGTTCCAGCAGTAGGGCCACCATCGGACTCTTTAACATCAGGTCTATAGTTCTTTTCATGCCTACTAAAGAAAGCGTGCATTCTCTTTACAGTATCTAAAGAAAGACTACCATTGCTGATATCTCTAGCACGAGCTACGCCAGAACCTACACCTTCAGATTTAGCTTGACTTGCATCTAGACCGCCTCTACCGTATTTCTCTCTTAGCTTTAACCCTTGCCTAGCTGCATTCCGCATAGCTTCTGTAGGAGTATAAGACTTTGCTTTTTGTACTTCTTGTTTTTCTTCCATATAAGTCCTTAATAACATCTAATGCATTGTTGACTTAATACAAAGTCTTACCTTAAATAAATAACTACGATAATAATAAAAATATTATAGCATTATTTCATTGTAAAAAGCAAGACCAATTATTTACCTTGTATTACAGATTAACCTGATTAACCTTCAATACAGCAGAAGGTGTAGCAGGGCAAAATGCTGTACTTGCTGGAGCATTAATCAGTACTGCAATGTCAGAAGTAGCATACATCAATTGAAAGTAATCTCCTGCTTGCATTGTATGTACAAAGTTCCAAGATGGGATGACTTCAAAAGCATTACCAGCTAAAGATACTTTAGTAGTTGTATTAGGTACATCTACTCCATTAATCCTAGACCAGATATAGATAGTCTTTTGTGATGAGTTAGTACTAGTGACTTGTAATCTAAAATCAAAAGAATACAAACCATTTGCAGAGCATCTTACTCTTGTGCTGTCAAGCATATCTACACCAGCAGAAATCTCTGTAGTTTCGAAAGCTACAGCATAAGGTGTATCAATAGCCAAAGGTTGCTGAACTGTACTACTTTTGAACTTACCGTAAAATAACCTAGGGAATATAGTAGGTCTAACAAGAATTCTACCATCTGTTGCACTAACCTTCAATACAGCAGCTACAGAAATCGCAGGATTAGGTGCAGTAGGTCTTATCTTAGTCATTGCTCCGGGAATACTAGGATGTACCCATAGCAAATCCCCTTGTTGCCATGTTTCTCCAACAGAAGTACCTGTAGTATCAATGTCTCTTACTTTACCAAGTACAGTAGCTCTACCTCTTTCTGAAGGAGATAACTCGTTAGTCAACACACCTACAATAAGTAAAGGTTCTGTAGTTCCTGAAGCCTGCATCAAAGATACTGCTGGAATCTCATCTCCGTTTACAGAAAAGAACTGCACTACAGCACCATTAGGGTAAGTGCTATTAGACTTGTTCACTACTTCAATATAGTTTTCTAGACCTACTTGAGTTCTGGTACCGTCATTTTGAACTACATCCAAGCAATCTTCAAATGAATTCCAAGTAAGCATTCCCGGAACAAAGTCTTCAGTTGTCAGGTTAGCTGTAGTATTCATCTGAATGTAATCAAACACAGGATTGATTTGTACAGCTACTGTTTGATCTATCTTATCTGCTGGTGCTGCATTCTTGGAAATAACCCTAGTACCGTCTTCAAAGATAGTAACTAACCTACCTTGCTTATCAAACTCTGTACTCTTTACAGCTTTAGGTTGTTGTAGAAGAACCTTGGAGATTTCTTCAGGTTCTTCATCTTCATCAGATAGATTTTCTAAGGCTTTGTTCAATGCAAGTCTATGCTGCTGCTCTTGTAAAGCCTTTTGCTTCTCTAAAGAAACTCTAAGAGCTTCTTCAGCCTTGTTAATCTGTTGCTGTTTTAGTAACTCTTCTTGCTTTTGCTTTTCTTCTCTAGCAAGTACTTCTTCAGCAGCCTGTAGACCTTGCTTTACGCTTGCAGTAATATTCATGCCTTTATCTGAAGCAGCATTAGCAGCCTTACAGAAGGCTTCTTGGACTTGTTTAGATTTATTTACAAGACTCTTATGAATAGTGCTTGGATTGCTTATATCAAACTTAGGCATGAATATCCTTTGAGTAAATTAAGGTTGTACCTGTTGTACTGGTTCTTCTGCAGGTTGCTCAGTTACTTGCTCTACAGGCTTTAGATTTAGACTATCTAGAATACCTTGAACATCTCCAAAGTAAACCTTACGAGGCCATAGGACATCGTTAGTTACTTTAGAAAGATCAGAATCAGTCCAAAGACCAGAGCAGACAAAGTGCGTAGCAACAAAAGGATCAGCGACCCCGGTACCTTCTGTACCTTCAGCACCTTCAATGGCTTCGTAGAAACCTGAATTGAATGAACCGGGAAAATCCTCTTGAGCAGATGCTTGATCTACTGCTTTGATAATTACTGTAGCGTTTGTATATGACATATTATTCCTTTCTTAGCGATTAACCCAAAGGTCTACAAGTTCTTGAGCTTTGACTAGATCACAACCCTCTGCTGTGATTTTATTCAATAGGACTTCAGGAGAATCAGAAACTAGACAGAGAGCTTCTTCTGCAGAGTAATGCAGGTCAGGATCATCTTCTACTTCATAGGACTGAACATCCCAATGAAATCTAACTTCTTTACCGCTGACTTCAAAAGGTTGATATTTGTATTTTGAGTGAGTTTGCATACTAAACCTTTTTACTTAATTGTTTCTTAAATCTAATCTCTAAATGCTTTGTGTGTTTCCTCCAAAGCATTTTAGAGTTTGAATACTTTACCCATCCTTTATAAGCCATTATTTGAGAAAGAGAAGGTTTTGATTGGCTTACATTAATGAATCCAAGTGCTATTGACTTTCTAAGTCTTGTAGTACTATGCTTGAAGCAGTATCCAACAAAATCTAAACCTTGCCTCTGTACATCAACGATTTGAAGATTGTCCTTGACTTCTAGCTTATGCCTATTTAATTCAAACTTGATTAGTTTGGCAGAATCTCTTAAGAAAGACTTAGAGTTAGAGAGTAAAACTAAATCATCGCAATATCTAAAATACCCAAGAGGCTTTATCTGTTGCTTGATCTTCCAATCTAATTCAGACAGATAGAAATTACCTAAAATCTGAGAAGTATAATTTCCGATAGGAAGACCTTGGTTGCTATCTATAATGTTGTCAAGTAACCAAATAGTGTCTTTGCACTTAATCTTACTTCTTAGCTTTTGCTTAAGTAGAGAATTATTTACACTCGGATAGTATTTATTGATATCTAGCTTTAGAGCATACCTTGGCTTCTTTTCTCTTATCAACATCTTTACTCTTTTAGCTGCATCTGAAGTTCCTCTATTTGGTATAGACTGAAAGGTGTCTCTAATTAATCCTTTATAGATAATTGGAGAAAGTACTTGCATTAAAGCGTGATGTACCACTCTGTCAGGAAAATAAGGCAGCTTATGTATTACTCTTTTCTTCCTTCCGTCAAATATTTCAGAAACTTTATAAGGACTTGTAGTAAAGGTTTTATTTAAAAGCATTTCTTGAATTATCTTGGAGTACTTGTGTACATCTGAATCAAACTCTTGTACTTCTTTATAAAATGCTTTACCTTTTCTTGCCTTTAAATGCGCTTGTTTTATGTTCTCTAAGTTAGTAATCTTATCCCAAAGGTTTGATGCTCTTTTCATATTTCCTAGTGCTGATGTTCTCCTTGCTTTTCGCATATTTCTACCTACTAAGCAAACTTGGATATTGATTGAATAATCCGCCGATTACTCAAGTTCTTCTTTTCCATAAATCACAAGAGACTTACAGAAGGATTGATTCTTGAATATCTGAAATAAATCAGATTTACAGCAAGACGTGCAGAGATATTGCGATTACGATTAGAAGAAGCATCATTAGCATTCAAATAGAATACGTCAGCATTACCTGCATTATTCGTATTACCACCTGCAATCAACACACGGAAATTAGAATCAACCCTTTACTATTTTATATTAATACCTCAGAAAAATCAACGGGCAAGACGCGCAGAGACACCGCGATAACGATAAGAAGAAGCAACATAAGCATCCAAATAGAATACGCCAGCAGCACCCGCATTACTCGCACCACCAACCGCAAGCAACACACGGTTTAATGAAGCAATGCTATACAGATAATCTGTCAGGTAAGTCGTAGTACTTCCACCTGTAGCATTGCTAGGTAAGAAATATCCATCTGCATTCAAGAAATTACTTGGGTATCCACTAGCAGTAGGAAAACTACTTGTGACTAGCTGGTAATTCGTAGTGGTATCGTCAGCAAAATGCGCTGTGGTATTGCTAGTATAAAAAGTACCAGCAGTACCTACGTTGATATTTGCACCATCTAACCAAGTCCAAGTATTACCGTAGAAATTCTCAATACCTCGGTAAGACATAAAAGATGTACCGGGTTTTGCAGATACACCTGCACCTGTTGTAGTATTTGTACTTGTATTACCTAAAGCATTACTAGCACCAGCAATGGTATGCGGAGAGTCATTCTGGTTAGAAGAACTTTCTAGATAACTTCCATTAGTATTACCTGCTCCTGTTTTGTTCTGACTGAATAGACTCTGGTACTCAATGACATAAAGCATCTGGATAGCACTCCAGAGAGCAAAGTCCAGTTGCCTCCAGCCAATTCCTCGATTACTTGCAAGCTGTCTTGCTTGTGCTCTTGTAATACCTACCACTGGATACTTACCAGAGACTGAAGATAGCTTATCGTCAGCGTAATCATACAGAGCATCTGCGTTGTCTAGGTTTAGTCCATTGACATAAGCACCTGCTGAGGTATCGTATACACAGGCATCGTACGCTCCAATGTATCTATTAGATACCTCTACTCCATCCTTGATAAAAGCAGGATGCAGGGTATATCCATCAATGGCTAGATGGCTAAGTTTCCAAGTAGTGTAAGTACCGTCAATTACCTTCTTGTAATAAAACTTAGGAATCTCTACCATTACTTGCCCATCTTCTCCTGTAATAATTGCAGGAGTTCCATCTTCTTTCTTAGTAGAATCCGTAGGATGCAGGTAGTATTGAATTACCCCTGCGTCATTCATTACACATCTACGGATTTTGTCGTAGATGTTTGCCTGAACACTTGCTGAAATTGGCATGAGTTCTCCTTTAATTAAGAAGCATCTGGGGATGCAGTTGCAGAATTCCAGCGGAAGCTAGAAGAGTCAGTTACGTCTCTCCAGTCCAGTGCTGCTGTTTTATCGTTGAGGTATTTTTCGGTAAGCTGAATAGAAAGTTCTGGTACTTGCTTGCCTGCGACGACAAGCTGGTAGATGCGACCGTTGAACCACAGCGAACTGCCAGCACGAGCGCCGATGTAGAGCGGGTAGTTGCCGTAGTTTCCGGTGCCTTGGTCGGCTGTGCTGATTGCTGCTTGTACACCGTTAACACGCAGAATAGCTTGGTCTCCAGAGATATTGCCGATGCCAGAGAGAACATTGGTGATTGGTGACGCATACTGTGAATCAGTTGTCGGAGCGGCAGAAACTACTGTTCCGCGAACTGTTACGCCATACTTATACCCTACGTCAATCGGCGCAGCGATTGATATAACACCGCTTGTAGTATCAAACGCATTTGATGTCTCAAGTAAAATTCCAGTAGCAACATCACTCAACTTCCTAACCCCAGCACAGACAAACATCTTGTCGCCGTAGCTGAAATCAATCGAGTTGGTCTGGAGCCATTGGTTCGTGCCATTGAACTTCAAGTAAGGCTTGAAGCCGGAAGTGTCGTAATCAGTGCTGGTATTCACCCGCTGGTACGCAGGCTGGTTCAGGGCGTCGTTGGCTACTCGGAGGTCTGCGCCCCAGATGTAGAAATTACCGCCTGTTAGACCATCAACAATAGCTGCGTATAAATTAGTTGCACCAGAGGCTATAGAAGTAAACGTGAATGAAAACTGCTGCCAGTTCGTAGTCGCTGTTTTTACGTCGCTTGTAAAGTTATTTCCAGACCCATAAGCATTCAGTTTAAACTGATTTACACCAGATGCAACCTTAACCCAACAACTAAGAGTGTATGTCACACCTGCCGTAATGTTTATGCTCTGATATACGTAGTTAGATGGCGAAATAGCTAGTGTATCCGCTGTCAAGGAGCCATCAGGTGCAACAGTCGTGTCGGGTGTGATTACGGGCGACCCCTGCTTCGTCCAAACCGCATCACTAAAATCCTCAGTCTTCGTCAGCAGGTTATACCTAGCCGACAGCACCGGGAAGTTTGCGCTGTTGCCACTGCTGTTGAAGGCGTGGTTGCCGGGGAGTTCGCGGACGGAGATGTTGTCGAAGTCAGCGTAAACGCCGTTCGCGTTGTTTACTTGTACGTTCACATATGCTGTTGCATATGTGGAATACCAGTAAAAATTGATGACGCCTGAAGTGTCAGTGCTTGGAATTTGAATTGTGTGCGAGGCATCGCTTGACGTTTGACGCAAAGAAAAATAAACGGTTGTAGCCGTTTGCTTTTGAAACGCAACGCTGAACTTGTACCATTTCCCTACCGTAGTGGTAACGGCTTGATAGCACCCACCATAAGCTGCTGCGGTATTTGTGACACGCAACATGCCGTTATTAACGGATAGTGATGCCGAGTTGTACGCACTCCACCCAGTAGTCCCGTTGCTGAAGTCACCATTCGTCACCAACTCACTACCCAGCACCAACCCCTTCGACTTATCCAGCATCAACCCCACAGGCTGCTCGACAGCCGTGACAGGCAGGGTGCCTGCTGCGTCGCGGTAGAGGGTTGTGGTGTCGCTGGGGTCGTACCAAGTACCTTGCGTTCCATCTCTAAATAAATAACTAGGGCTACCTACAGAAGCCATAGGCATATTCTGAGGTTGAGTAACCCCAATACCTAATCCTATTTTCATAGCCTCTCCTTAAACAAAAGCTACAATACTGCTTGCTGTAGTACCAGTACTCTTAACTTTCTTAATAAAGAAAGGACCAATATAAGTACCACCAAGTACGTTTACAAAAGTAACAGTAGTCCCTGCTTCAGTCTCTACAGTTACATTACCACCAACACCTACATACAGTTGGCGAACTGCTGGTGAAAATGTAGTACTGTCGCTAGGTGTTACAGCAATCAGGTTATATCCGGGCCATGTTGGTTCTTGCATATCATTTCCTTTGTTTGTTATATTTTATAATATCAAGGTTAAGCCCTGATAAGTTCTTTACCTAAGTTTTCGATTCTGACTAGCTCTTGTTCTTTAGTGGTATTAAAAGACATAAACTGCATGACTAACTTAGCAGATACAGCAAAGTCTAGTGTATCTTCAAATTCTTGGAATTGCAAGTTAACTGCAGGTCTTACAGTAACTGGAAGCTCTTCATTAAGGACTAATTGCTGATCTACTCTAACCTTGCAGTTATTTCCAGTCTTTAGTACAGAAATGACTTTCATATCAGTTCCCCAAGGAATCCCTAGATCAAATACTGCATTAGCTGCACCAATTCTGATATTACCTTCTGCTGTACTTCCTATAAAAAATGTATTATAAGATACAGCATCGTAATTTCCAAGGATTATTCCAGAAGGTGAACTTATGTTACCAGCAAAGCACAAAGAAAAATCATTGAGAAAGCCATCTACATAAAAGTCTTTATCTGTAAAGATTGCTTTAGTACCATCAAACTCTAAATATTTAGATTGTTTTGCATCTTCTCTTAAAAAAGGTCTCTTAAAATCTTCAGTATAAAAATACAGATCAAACTCTCCGGTCCAATCAGGAAGATAACCCAAGGGATTATTTACAATAGCTTTTTCAGTCTTTGAGTAATCCTGCCAGAGTCCTTCTAGGTTATCTGGAATATACCAAAGCATTCCATCTACATCTTTAGCAGTCTTTACTGCAATACTTGCTACAGGACTAGAGTGCCAGAACTCTCCTTGGTTTAAACACACATCATTCATATTATCTCCAAGGAGTCTTGTTATTATTCTAAGTTGTATTTGGACTTAATTAACTCTACGACCTGTTCTTCAAGAGATTTCTTGATTCGCTTGTCGGCGCTCCCGTACTTAGCTTCATAATTTTTCATGAAAGCCAAAGCAGCTCTACGTGCATCTTCTTCAGAGTTAGTCCTTGCTAGAGTTTCATTGAACAAAGCAATGATTCTCTTTTGCAGATCAGCTTTCTTGTTCTTAGCAAAAGTTGGAATGTTATTAGGGTAGCTATAAGGCATATCTTTATCCTACGTTGTTTAGATTGTTGTCCCCAGATGCAACATTCATTCCATCTGTGCTTGTACCTGCTCCTGCAGTTTGCATTCCATCGCTTGCTCTAGAAGTCATAGGAGAAAGCAATGCTTCATCTACAGGTTCATCTTCAGGCTTAGGATCAACACCAATACTCATACGAATAGCATTCATTACTGCACGATCCTTCTCTAGACCAGAAGTACTGAGGTATCGCTGAATAGCCTTGGAGTAATCTTCTAGTGATTCTGACTCTAGACCATCGTAATCAATAGTACAAGCTCTGGAAGAATCCCAACCATTGAGTTCATAAGTCTGACGGATTAGATCATTATTGATAACATCTACAATAGTCTTAAGCATTGCTTCAGCATAAGAACCTGTTAGGGAATTCTTTACAGAAGCCAGAGCAAAGCTACCAGTACTACCTTGACCCATCGTTAGGATATCTGAACCTAGAGAAATAAGGATAAGGTTCTTGTAGTATTCTTTAACCTTAGAGGTATCAAAGTTCTTCTTACCGTCTGTAGATAGTAGTTCAATAGTAAAGAGTTTATTCCTAGTTTCTGGATCAACAGCAGAAGGTAGAATAATACCTGACTGAGAGTTGACTTGCAGGTTACGAATAATGTTCTTAAAATTTTCGTATAGCTGGCGCTGATCTGCTGGAGCATCTGCTGACATGTATTGAGCAGGAATGGTAAGCACAGGAATACCATTCATATCTTTGGTAACACCTACTGCTTCAATCTCTTCTAGAGCAGTCAGATAACGCCAAGCAAGATAAGCATCGCGTAGCATGGATTTACCAAAAGGATCACCACGATGTCTACCTGCACGAAATAGCATTACTTTAGACATTGGTAGAGTAACTTCTTTACTCTTGCGATTACCATACCTAGAGTACTGATCGTATACAGCAGATAGGTTTTGCTTTACACCAAGGATTTCATTACCATCGTCAGAGAAGATAAACTTTTCGATAGTCTCTTGTGCACGAGTACTTAGCTTCTTCCAGCCTACAAGACCATCGTTGTATTTACTACCATTACTTTGATAGCGTCTACGGTATACCTTCTCTGCTACACAGAAACCATAGATATTCATGGTTAGTACATCTTTGATAAACTCAGGAAATGAATGCTGCATATCGTGCATCATTTCATGAATTCTCTTGGATTGTTCTTTTTCTTCTTCGGTAGCTTTTTCAGGAGGAACTACCTTCCAGTCTACTTTACTGATAATGTTTTCGTACATAGTCAATGCAGAGTTGATTGAACTATGATAAGACATTTGCTTATAGGTATCGATGCTATAAGGCCAGTTAAGTTCTTTCTTGATTTCTGAATTACTTACACCATTGAAGATACTTAAGCCTTGATAACCTAGCTCACCTAGACGAAAACGCTCAGGAGTGTCTAGAGGATTGGCTGCTTTTTGAAGTTCTTCTTGAATAGGTGTTGAAGTTTTAGTTCGTCTAGTAGCCATTTATTAGGCACTCCTTTTTGTTATTTTAATTAAAACCTAATGGTAAACCTTGTGTCATTTCCAATGGAAGGCTATTGTTTTGAAAGCCAAACGAAGGTAGAGATGAACCATTCAAGTCAGTAGGTAGAGTAAATGCAGGTAACTGCCTTTCTTGATTCAATGCCCAAAAAGCAGTTACAGTGGCGTCAAGAGCATCATCATGCTTGTGCTTATCGTTTTCTGTAAACTCTTCTAGTTCTTGGAAATACCAATCATTCCACGCTGCATCAACTACAGAAACTGCACCGGATTGGATAACAGAAGCAAGGGGTTTGAATCGAGCCATCTTACTCTTACCACCAGTCTTCTGCATAATTACAAATCTACCCGTCATTGCAATCTTTTGCTGTAATGAACGAGAATAGGCTAAACCTGCAGCACCGGGATCGACCACTAAGCAGTAGACTATATCGTCATCTTCAACTTTAGAAAGATTAAGGATATACTCTTCCACATCGTGGAATCGTTTCTGGAATCTATGAACGTGCTCAATGCAGTATTTTTCGCCTGTTTTACTCATTAGCACTGTAGCAGTATAGTCGCAGTTACCTTTATTGATCTCATCGGGTACACTCCCCGCCATATCAAAACCACGGATACGCCGACCGCCGAAGGGAGGTTCTTCTACAATCTTAAAATTACTTCGTTTTACAAAGCCTTCATATTGCTTAGTGACATACCAGTTACCATATAGTAGTGCTTCTTTGGTTTCACGATCCTGCCCTTCAAGCCAAGCAACATACTCTGGTTGACGTTTCATCAACACAGGGTTGTCGTAGACGTTTGCACTAATGAATGTAAAAGAAAGTGGGTTACATCCGGGAACTTGCTCAATAACTTCTTCCCTTGAGTCTCCCCAAAGCATTTCATTATCTCGCATGGTAAACCACCGAGTCTTTCCGCACTTTTCTGGATCAGGTAGACCAGTTGGAAGAAGATACCATTCAACCCATTTAGTTAACCAATGCCCTTTTCCGGCCGGGTTGCAGGTACCTCTGAATACTGGCTTATTAGCTGCTTCTGAACGAAGACGGGACATGATGTAAATGACCTGTGATTCAGTCATCTGTTGTATCTCATCTCCTAGGTAAGCTGCCAGTTGCCACCCTTGAAAACTGTGCTTGTCTTCTTCGTATTGACAATGCCTGAATGTAATTGTTGCACCACTTGGGTATTCAATTACACCATCACGTTTCCTAATCTTTAACTTGTCACCGTAAACCTTACGATGCAAATTCACGAAAGTCTCAAAGATACCGCCGGGGCCATGTATTTGAGGGTTAATTCGTCTTGTTACAAGAGCGCGAAACTTAGAGTCTTCCGTGTATTTAAGGAAGTCCATCGCACCTAGATAACTTTTACCAGAGCCTGCCTTTCTGGATTGTTCTGTACTTCGCTAGAGTACTCCCAAGTTTCCTTGGGTGTCGGACTATATCTTGTGCAAAAGCACCCTACTGTTTCGACTGCGCTTGCAGTCTACTTCCTTGCGGAATAGTCTCTACACACGCCAAAAGCCCAATGAAGGGCTTTAGCTTGGCTCGGTATTGCCCTCGACTTTACGTTAGGGTTTCACCGAATTAAGTAGGTTTTAAGGTGGCACAGGTCTTTTAACCACCTCCAAAAATTACCACGTCCTGCGGGGCATTTATATATAGCTCCTGCTTGTGTGACGCTGGGCCAATTACAACTTGCTCGCTCATCTAGGTTCTTCTCCTTCTTTAATACGTTTTGGTAGAACTCCTCTATCAATCAAAGTATCTCTGAAATGATATGCTGCATTTAAAGCCTGAGTTAGAGAGCCATACTCTGACAGTGAGAATAATTTCCACTGTCTGTCGGAATGTTCAAACTCTGACCAACTAACTATATAGCAATAGATTTCACCATTACGACGATGAGCACCTATATTCCTAAAACCACTATTCGGTATTTTACCTAGACGATTGTGCGAGTTTTTCTTAGCATCGGTGATTCGTAAATTTTCAATACAGTTATTCAGTTTATTACCATCTACATGGTCAATCATGTCTGTTGTGCTAAGTGTTTTATTATGTAGAACCCAAACAACTCGATGGACTGCGTATGCTTCACCGCCAATTTCTACATAACAATACTTGTGTTTATTGCTTGATTTCGGGATGTGACCAGCGGGTGAGCCTGCTTTAGCTTTATTTTTCATATCACTAATCCACCTGATACAAGTTGGACTAGTATCGTCATAATAAACATACTTAGATATATGGTCAAATAAAATCTCTTTTGCCTTCTTAGTGGCATGAGGATTGTTGATCAAATCTTCATATAAATCTCGAATCTTAAGCTCTAAATCTTCAGCATCTTTCTTAAGCAGGTCTTTGGCTACAATTTCCACAATGGGTGGAGTATCAGAAAAAACTTCCATCCAAGTTGGTTGATCCCACCTAGATTTTGTGTAGGCACGATCTAAAGTTCCTTCTCCAACATACCTGACTTTACCAGTAGAATCCTTGTGAAGATAGACACAAAATCTGTCCTCAGGAAGCTTACCCCGCAGCTTTCTTAATGTAAAACTTAAGTCTCTACAGACACCTTTATGCAAGTTACTAACAAAAGCCTCTCGTTCAAAACCAGTATTCTTGAACCTAATTCTAACTTTATCCTTTTTAAAGACTTCAATAACTTCTACTTCTCCGAAATTATTTGTCTTAAACACATCACCTATCTTAGCCATTTGTACTCCTACAAAGTACTCACACAAGAACAAATCGGAAAGAGGGTGAGTAATCCTCCTTGTCGGTCGGCCAACCTATCCGTTTTGTATAAAATTATTAGTCAGTATCAACAATCCTTAGACTTAAAATAGGAGCATTACTCTGCTGCACTTCAGTCCCTTCCCGCTCTAACTTCTCTTCATCACCATCATAAAGATCAAGAGTAAGCCTCCTGTAATTATCTAGCAAAATCGTAGCAGCCTTCAGTTGGTTCTGGTGACTAGCTTCTTCATTCTTCATAATCTTAGCAGCAGACATGATTGCTTCAGCTACGTGAGGCTTAATCTTACGAAGAAGCATCAGAAGTTCTCGTTCTTTAAGCTCACGATTTGTAGGCTTATTTTCACGTTCTGATTCTTTAGGTCTTCCGGCAGCCCAAGGAGAAGGTCCACCCTTTTTCCAATTGGGATTTCCCTTACGTTTATTCTCTTGTTCTTCTTTTGGTTGTTCTAGTGCTGACATAGCATCTCCTATAAATTCTTAACTAATGTATTGGTACTCAACAAATACTAATACATTAGGTAATATTGAATAAGTGCTGGTAACTTTATCCAGCTTGGATTTTATTAAGGCACCAAAGTGTAATTACGCCTAGTATTTTACCTGCCTTCACAGGGACGCCTAGTTGCTGAAAGAACTCTAATGCGACTGCAGCAACTTAACCAGAGAACGTCTTCCGGTCCTAAGGAGATTCTTTGGAGCAGGTACTCGGTAACGATCCGAAGTACTATAGCTTGGAAGGCTATCGTGTATCCGTAAACACTTTACCTGCTTTTATATTGGCGGAAACGGTGAGATTTGAACTCACGGTTCGTTTTATCGAACGGTAGTTTTCAAGACTACTGCATTAAACCAGCTCTGCCACATTTCCTAATATGGTGCTTCCACTTAGAATTGAACTAAGGATTGATGCTTACAAGGCAACTGTTATACCACTTAACTATAGAAGCTAAAACTCTCAATTCATATCTTTACTAAACTCAGCAATCCTCTGATTTAGTACATCCAAATATCTCTGCATAAAGTACTCCTGATCCTCCAGAAGCAGGACACCAGACGCCTTTACATAAACCTTACTGGTATCACTATCAAGATAATTACGCAACTTGTGCAGCTTCTGACGAAGATCGTCTCTTTCTTCTAGGACTCTAATTTGCCAATCAGCTAATTCAGTTAACTTATTCATGGCATTTATATTACTCATTTAAAATCCGAAACCTTCTTCATCATCAAACAAATAATGCTTATCTTCAGGAATAAACGCCTGAACTCTTCCTGTAGGATTAACCAAAAGATTAACCTCAACTTCAGCTTCAGAATCTAACTCAACTGGAGATGCATCAGAGCAATCTTCGCAGTACGAAGTTTTATTATAAGCTGATTTCTTAAAATAGCAACCACAGGAAAGGCAAAGCATTATATCTCCAGTCTTTTTATTGTTATAGTTATAGATACCCATGAAGCAAAGCCCCGAAGGGGAAGGTTACTGATCCTTCAATAAGCAAAAGAATAGAGTAGAAAGGATAAGGACTCTATTAAAATCTTATAGGTTCATCTAGGCTAGTGTCCTTATATTTAAATAATCCTTAGCAGTTCTACTGCGCTTAATACAGCAGTTTACTAAAGAAATACATAAGGATTTAACCTAGATGAATTTTAGCATATTGCTTATGTTAAAGCAAGGAGAATACTCTCAATCAAATACGCAGTACTTAGAGAGCAATTTGGCATACTTTAACTTCAGTTTAAGGTATTCCCTCTTAGCTACTACAATATCTTCACAAAGCATAGTCCTTACCCTGCCTTCTTCTTTCCATTGCAATACATAGCAAAAAGCATTACTACTGTGAGGCTTCATAAGCAAAGCACCAGAAAGATTCCTATGAGCTTCTTTAACTTGCTTTAATACATCTCTAGAGACTAGTTGTAAGTTAACCAACCTAAAGTCATCATAATCTAAGTTCTTATGCAGTACTACTTTATCATCAGGTACTTCCAAGTTATTCCCAAGTTCTACTGCAGCTTTATTAGCCTTTAGCTTGTATTTCTTACCTTGCCTAAAGAATGTAAGATACCCTTCTTCATCTGGGAAGACTTGACGTTTACTTTCAGGTTTATCCTTGGATTTCACAATGTAAAATAAACCTTCATGCAAGTCATACAGCAAGAAATCCTTGTATGTATTCTTTTCTGTATTCATGCCAACGGCCCTTCTGTATTCAGACCAAGAGCCTTGACTAAATCAGTCTTGATTTCAAAGTAAGTCTTGTACGAACTTAAGTTATAGTTCTGATAAATCAGGGAGGTAAAATAAGATACTAGACTCAGTTGCTCTGCTTTGCTGTAGTACTTGAGTTGCATTACAAATGCATCTAGTTCTGATTTGTACCTGTACTCTTTACTGAACTTATAAAGCAAAGGATGTAGCAGAAGTAGTCTATAGGATTGCTTACTATGCTCTAGTTCATGCTGTACTAATGCATTGTCATTAAAGCTATATCTATTCTTAAATGCAATCAAAGGACCATAGCACTTAGCATCAAATTTCTTAGGTACAAGCAAACTTGACTGCACAAGAAGTACAGGAAGTACTTTATAAACAAACTTTAATTTCATTCCTTGTTCTCCTTATAACCTTCCAGAATCTCCATAGCTGCTTTAGCTTGATAGTAAGGCATTTCTGTTCCTGTACGTTTCTTGATATCAGAGATGAACTTATGGACCTTATTTAACTTAGTATTTTCTAGGTACATCTCTTTAACCTTAAAATAATAATCAAGATCACTATCCTTAACTTCCCTAGCAAAACTAAGAGTAACTGAACCAAACCCATCGGAATCTTCAGCGTAGTCTAGAACTAAAGAATCTGTATCTTTCAGATTAAACTGCTCTTGTAGTTGTTTAACAAGAGCTATGTTAATCATATTGGAGTTTTCAATATCATACGACACCTTTACTGTAATAGGATAGGTACAGTCAGAAATAACCTCTTGTTGCTTTGATTGACGCATCAAGTCAGTAGGCCAGTAACAACCTTCTTTAATTAAATTACTACGAAGTTCTTTCAGCATTACTGCCAGTTCATCTCGTAGTTCTTGGTTAGTCATTTCTGAGTAGTGCTTGGTGAATAGCATATTAGTCTCCTTAAATCTCTTCGTGTTCAACAGACCACACAGCTTCCCATGCTTGAGTCAAAGCACGAGTAATCTTAGGTAGTTTCTTAGGGATATCTTCAGGACGTATGTTGTAGTACCTAAGATTAACCCAATCTTGATAATGATTTTCATCGAAGTAATTGTTTGGAGTAGCTGTAGCAACTGACTCTACTTCGCAGCTAGTGCTAAATCTAGTATCATAATTAAAAGAAAGTAACCAAGGGTATAAGCACAGAACAGGTTCCCTATTATTGCAGTTGCAGTGACTAGTACCTTCAGGAAGTCTCTTCCATGCGTACCAACTCACAGATGTACGCTTGAAGTCTGCTGTACGAGATACTGTCCAACCCTGCTCTCGAAGGTACTCTTTAAGATTTTCTAGAGATTGCTGTGCTTGCTCGTATGTAAAAAGCATAAGGTTCCTTTCTGTTTAAGATGAAGACATGGTAGCACAAGGAGAAGAGCTTTGTCAAGTACACCAAGAAAATTCTTTAGAGTGCTTGAGAAGGCTTGACACAAGACACATACTTGTGCTACAGTAGAGTCTCAGTTAACAGAAAGGGTAAAGATGTTTGAAGTAAAGCACAATCTAAAGACAGCAACTTTCCTGCGTAAGCTAGGGTACAGTCATAAACAGATTGCACAGCATCTAGGATGTTCTGAATCTTGGTGCAGGCATAATCTTGCAGGAGTACAAGAAGATAAAGAACTTATGAAAGAGTGCATGGAAGGTTTGATTTATAAATATGGAGCGTTTTGATGCCTAAACCAATCTCTAAAGAAATCAAAGAACAAGCAGTATCCTTGCGCGAAAGTGGGCTATCTTACTCTCAGATTGCACAACAACTGCAGGTGAGTGAACGCTGGTGTAAGACAAACCTGAAAGGTATTGAAAGTAAAGTAAAGAAGAAGTTTGAGATTCTGTACGACAAGAGTAAAACTAGTACAGGTGTAAGCAAAACAGAAGTAGCACAAGAACTTGATATCTATGAACTGCCAGAAAAGGAAGTGCTTAAAAGTATGAACTCTGCTGTACGTCGAATCAGGTCAAACAGTAAAGAGAATGTAGTCCGACCTGACTGGATGGTTCCAGAAGTCTCTATGTTTGTGACTAACCAAGTAGTGCAAGCAAGCATGGATATTGAAGATCGTTGTAACGAAGAAGCCTTCTTGTTGTACTGCACTCTCAAAGCAAATACACCTGAAGACAAGCACAAAGAACTACCTTCTGTAAAGAAGATCAAAGCAGCTATGCTCAGTCTAGCAATGGCTACTGTGGCTACAGGTAAGAACTCAGGTTCTAAGCTAACCTCTTGGCTTGAGTCTCTGTACAAGACAGCATATGCACTAGAACAAAGGAACTCAGGTACAAGTATCAAGGTTCAAAACAGTGCTACAATGCACCAACAGTACTTTGATGACCTAGAGGACTACGCTCTGTAAGTTTAAACAACCCGTTTTTACCTATACTATATAAAAGGGTAGAATAGGTAGAATAGGTTGAATAAATTCTATTTGCCCCGTTTTTACCTATATATTATATATGGTGCAAATGGTGCAAATAGAAAGTGCAAACCTCAGGTGGTCCGGAAAGTGGTCCAAATGACCATTTGCGTTCTTAAGAGAAAGAGGAGGTAAGCACGCAGATGTACTTAGAAAAATATCATTATACATAAGGAACAAACATGACTGTAGATGAACTGATCCAAGACTTGGAGTACTTCAAGAGTAAGTACGGGAATCTAGAAGTGAAAGTATCTGTATACAGAAGTGCTCACATAGAAGCTGAAGAAGTTTCTGTGTACTACGAAGATATTCAGCCAAGCTATGTTATGATTACTCCACAAAGGAAACACCATGAACCAAGATTTCATCTCTATCCTCAAGCACTCATTCAAGCAAACCTTCATTCCAGCTATGCTTGTAGCTCTTGTACTGCTGGTGCTTGATGCAATGATCTATCCAAGTAAGTATCTACTCTATTCAATCTAAGGAGATGGTATGAAATTCTGTAAAGATTGTAAATATAGTAAAGCAGCACCTTACACTGGCGAGAGATACCTTTGTACTCATGAAATAAGTACTACTAAGATTATTGTAGGTAATTTAGTAGTAGGTATAAAAGAAAGACTTGCATACAACTCTTGCGGTAGAATGCGGATCACTAACTGCAGTGAAGAAGGTGAGCTATTTGAAGAAAGAGAAGATTTGGTGTACAAGGTAATCAAGTTCTTTAAGAAAGTAAAGTAATGAAACCAGAAGACAAAGCGGAGATAATTCTCAGAACATATTGGGAAGGAGAAGTACCAGTGGATGTTTAAAAGATTGCAAGGAAGATGCATGTACAGGTTAATGAAGTAGAATTCAGGGATGATACTGTAGGTGCTTACTATGATGTAACTAGAATAATCGAAGTAAAGAAGGATTTACCTGACAAGGCTAAGAGATTCTTAGTAGCGCATTATTTGAGTAAGTTTATTTAGGAAGCCCTATGAAACAAAGACACAAACGTAAACAATCAGACAAGAGTAAGCACTACAGAAGTCTTCTGAAGACTCTTAGAAATATTTTCAAGAGAAATGTAAAGTACACTAGACATATAAGAGAAGATGGTTGGATTAGTGTCTTACCTGAGTATAACTGGGATGAAGAAGATAGGAAGGAGTCATTTGTTGTGCTTGCTAAGATGAAGAAGTTTATGAAGGATCGTAAATGAAACACAAACAACGTGGCGATACTCTTATAGCATTTATTATAGTAGTATTCTTTACAACTATAGTATTTATAGGAGTTAAAAACTCTAGACTTAGCTTGCAAGAAGCACAAAAACTAGAACAAAGATGCCTAGAGCTAGGAGGTATTCCTGTACAGAAGATATTTAGCTCAGATAATGGAGTAAAGGCTGTTGTGTGCAAGAAGGATAATGCTGTGTATGAAAAGTTCTAAGTTGACTTCCTGTTCTTTTGTGCTACACTTTAGTCATTCATTAACTAATCCTTGAAAGGGAACCTATGAAAGAAACTCTAAATATCGAAACTTACTCTCTGTTTGAATTCTGCCAGAAGGTGCAAGAAAGCATCCTACAAGGTTGGAAGTTTGACTTTGAATCAAATGCTAATTTCCCTACGATGTTCGGAAGTATGCTAGTGTGTGGTATGATCCGTGATGGTGTACCCGATGTTAAGGTTGAGGTAGTACCTGAAGAAGTCAAAGAAGAAGCTAAAGAAGAGCAAGTTAAGAAAGTAACTCGTAAAGCTAAAGTAGCTGAGTAAGTAAAATATTAGCATCTGTTAGATAGACACTAACCTTGGTGCTATTCTCTTGAATCTAGAAATATCCTAATAAATAAGGAGTAATATGCAGCAAGCACCTCGTAAGACTCGTCGGCAGAAATCTCAAGAAGGTACTGGAAGAGTTATTAAAGAGAAGTTTTCAGAGCAGCGAGAAAGTAAAGCTCAACCTCTTGTTCCAAAGACGGAAGCACAAAAGCACTATATTAAGAATCTTAAGTCCTTGAAAATTTCAATAGGAAGTGGTCATAGTGGCGCTGGAAAATCATATGCAGCTTCTTATTTGGCAGCACAAGCTCTGGAACGAGGTGAGATTGATTACATCTACATTACACGTCCTTATGCGCATTTAGGTAATGACTACGGTGCCACCCCTGGAACGGATTATGAAAAACTTCTGCCTTTTTGCAGACCAATGCTTGATACTATCAAAAAGGTAGTTGGTGCATCTAAGTTTGAGTACTATATTGAAAAAGAAATCATCAGTATTGCTCCACTTGAAAAGATTCAAGGTCGTAGCTTCGATGAGCCTTGTTGTATCCTAGCAGATGAACTTCAAAATGCTACAAAGCCTCAAGTCCTTTCTCTTGTTACCCGTCTAGGAGAAGGAGTTAAGTTTCTTGCAATGATGGGTGATCCTCGACAGAGTATTACAAAAGGTGAGAATGCTCTTGAATGGATTACTGCTTTCTTTGAACGAAATCAAATTAATGATGTAGGTATTACTTACTTTACAGAGAAGGACTGTGTTCGCAGCGGTATCGTGCGCGACATCCTTATTGCTTTCGAGAGGGAAGGCGGTTTCTACAATAAGCTATAAAGTTGGTTGACAGTTTGATGTGGTTGTGTTAAACTATAACCACATCTTAACTACAAGGAGTTCTATGAATTTCAAAGACATCAGTGGTCAACGCTTCGGTAAACTTGTTGCAATCAAAGTATCTGAAACAAGGAACAGGAATGTTCTTTCTTGGGATTGTATTTGTGACTGCGGGAATACTAAAGTAGTTACAGGGCAGGAGTTGCGTAGGGGTCAGGCCAAATCTTGTGGATGTGAACAACATAAAGGTAAACCGAAAGATATTGCAGGTCAGAAGAAAGACCAACTTACAGCAATATCTAGTACTGGCGAACTGTGCTCTAACGGAGATTACAAATGGAACTTTGTATGTGACTGTGGTAACACACGAGTTATGTCAATCGGCGCTTTTAACAGTAAGGAAAAACTATCGTGCTTGTCTTGTGCTAAGAAACGAGTTATCGAAGCTAGGACTACACATGGTTTTAAGAAAGAGCATAAGACATACAAAGCATGGATGAAGATTAAGGAACGTTGCTTTAATCCAAACTCAAAGAGCTATGCTGACTATGGTGCTATCGGTATTACTGTACATCAGTATTTCTTAGAAGATTTCATGAACTTCTATAATGAGATTGGTGAAGCACCTAATGATGGACAACGATGGTCTGTAGATCGTATAGATCACACAAAGAACTATGAACCCGGTAATATCCGTTGGGCTACTGATGCTCAACAAGCAAGGAATAAAGGTATGATGAAAAATAATAACTCTGGTTTCACTGGCGTTCATTGGGAAGATAAGATTCATCCTAATGGAAAGAATTCTACCACCTATGCTGTAGTGCAGTGGAAAGAGTACAAAGATAGTAAGCGAGTTGAGTGCAAGAAATCCTTCTCAGTGAAGAAACTAGGTTTACTTGAAGCCTTTGCTATGGCTTGTCAATTCCGAGAAGACAAGATCAAAGAGTTGAATGCAATGGGATACGGGTACGCTGAAAATCACGGTAAGTAATATCTAAACAGAAAGGAATAGTATGAATAAGAGCTTCAATAAACCAAACCTATCAAAGTATAAAGGTATGACTAAGATTCAAACAGGACAAGATGAAGATGAAGGAGTACCAGAGCACATCTTCCTTCCTTACTACGAAAGTCAAAGTACTTCTCGCCTGATTAAGTTCTATCTAGATGAAGGTATTCGTGAACCTAAGTACTACAGGAATCTTCTGCATACTATCGAGACTCTAGGGGAAGGTGATATCGTAGAAGTAATGATGAATTCTTATGGAGGACACTTTGACTCTGCTGTAGCTATGCTTCATGCTTTCAGGACTACAGATGCTCATGTGCATTGCTGTATTCAAGGTACTGCTGCTAGTGCAGGTTCTCTGATTGCTCTTGCTGCTGATAGTGTAGAGGTTGGTCCTTATGCTAGTCTTATGGTTCATGCAGCAAGCTGGGCTTCAGCAGGAAAGCAATCAGATATTATCAGTCACGCTATGTTTGTAGATCAGCAAGTAAAGGATGTAGCTAATGATGTCTATCAGGATTTCTTGACTGAGAAAGAACTTGAGGATGTATGGCTAGGTAAAGAGATGTGGTTTAAAGCTGATGAGATTATTACAAGGCTAGAACGCAGAGCTGAGTTGCAGGAGAAACGGCATAAGAAAATGATGCAAGAGGTTCGTAAGCAGCAACGAGAAGCTATGAAGTCTTATAAATCTAAACCTAAAAATAAAATTGAAGAGGTTGAAGAAGTACCTGAAGAGTAAAATATCTAATTCTTAAAATATCTAATAGGCCACCTTGGAGTAATCCTTGGTGGTCTTTTTATTTGTCTTGAAATATCTTGTGTATTAACTTTAATTGCTACTCATCTTAATTTTTATAAATTTCTTGCTGTATTTTGTTGTCTTTACTGCAGCATCGGTGTCGCAAATATCGTGTCTAGGTAAGTTTTGATAACTTCTTGATACCCTCTTGTTCCTTTTAAATTGTTTATTTGCTGTCTTTAGTACATTGTTTAATGCTGAATTTACTGCAGGCTGACATGGCGACTTAATCAGCCCTACCTCCATCTCTTTCCTTTTCGCCTACGATTTTGAAATATCACATGGATTCTACCGGCCATCACCCACTATCTTATAGTGTGAAATGCAATCCTATAATGCGAGGTGCTGATAAGAACCAGTTATCTGAAATTCACGATATGAAATAATACACTTTTCGTATTCACAACCAATTATCCGGCCCTATACGTTCCCAAAACCTGCCCATCATAGGGTAACCCTGGGTCACCTCAAATAATGCATCCTGGCTCGATCTGGAGGATTCTAGGGCTATTCCTGGGTGACCTTCCAGGTTGTCTTTTCGTATGCTTTCGAGCTGCTTTCGGGTTATCTGGTCATATCTGTAAGGGTATGCTTGCAAGGAGATTATGTGCATTTTGGGTGCATATTTGTAGCTATGACAATGGCTAGCGGCATGGTATCGGTGTGCATAGTGCAAAAGTTAAGCCAAAAGATACCTTAACGATACCTTAACGATACCTTAACGATACCTTAACGATACCTTAACGATACCTTAACGATACCTTGAACTGAACTCAAACAATAATCATTCGTATTTCACCCAGCAGACAAAAAGAAACCCCGAATCATCCAAAAGACAATCCGGGGTTATCTCAAAGTTATTCGGGTTTATATCTCCATATAGTCTTCCCTACACTACACATATGAAATTGTTCAATACTTGCGCCGTCGTTCAAACCATACGCTAGGTTATACGCTAACTTATATGCGCGTTTAACATCGAAAGCATTAAACGCATCATAATGAAAAACCCTGATCTGGCGGTTATCTTTGAAGACTGCAAAACAATTCATGATTAATTCCCCTTGAAAAAGAAACTATAAACCCTGCCCATGAATTCTATTGCAAGCGCAAAGCCTATCAGTATCCATGCAGCAGCGAAAAACAATAAATAGTTCTTAAGGATAAACAGAATCATACAAGCCCTTTAATTAATAACGACAAAACCACTATTATCCTGCCTTGCCTTACCCTTAGCGTACAATGCTACGATATGCGCTTTTGGTTCAGTATGTCTAATGTCTGAATCGTCTCCCGGTATTGTAGGCAAGCCTAGAAAGTTATCAGGGATAGTGTTCTTGTCTTTAAAGACCACTGCGATTCTCATGCCATTATCAATAGCTTTCTTAACATAAGGCTCAAAAGACTTTAAACCACTATAACTAAATGTCAGGTCGTAGTTATTCGGAATGTCTTTTCTATTTGATAACTTCGTGTAGTCGTAGAATTGAACATCAGGAAATAGTGTCATTATGTTAGGATAATACTTGCCCTTATATTCAAAAGCTATATTTTCCCATCGGATATCCTGCGTCCCGTTTAATCGTACTAATGGGATCAATCCTAGCTTTTGTGCTTTTTTCCGCAATGCAACAATGTCTTTGACTAGCTGGTGCATAAAAGCTTGCCTTGCATTGTAAAAATAAATAGTTTTATTAATCCGCCCCTTTTGAACGTTAGACATAGCACCTCTACCTGCGGTATATAAACAGGCTTTCTCGCACCCTGCTTTCTCCGCCATAGGGCAGTTATTAAAAGCAGGGATAATCCTAGCTGGTGACATATACAGAATGCCAGTCAGAAAGCCCAGCTTTTCCCCTTTTGAAGTCTTTGCATCGGATGAAATAGAAAGCAGAGAATCCGGTTTATAGAAAGCTTGTTGCATGATTACCTTTCTAGGTTATAGGCCCAAAATTAAGCCAGTCAATACCCTAGAAATAATTCTAAGATATTGACAGGATAATTTATTCCTGATCTTCCTGATCTTCAAACTGCAATAAAAAATTATCTACTTTCTGACTCAAAACTTTATATTGATTTTCTACGTCTTGAAGTCTATATTGATAATACTCTATGGCATCGATAAGTGCATATCTTTCGGTTTTAGCCTTAGTTGCCAGATTCATTGCTCGGGTTTCATCCCATAACCAAAATAAACCTTGTTTGTCTTGATATAGGTTCATTGTTTCGGTTTTGAAAATTACGGGCATTTTTATTCCCCTTCTTCTTCTTCTTCCTGTTCTTCAAAATGTCCCATCAATTCATCCCAGTTTATGGCGTTGATATCAATCATATCCTTAATAACTCCATCTGGGATAGCATCATACTGTTCATCAATAATTGACCGAGCGAATTCTACATCATCCCTTGACTCAGGGTTGAACCAGACATTCACAAGCCAAGTTTCACGATTAGTCCAGCCGTTATAGGACATAATATATTCCCCAGTTATTAGAAATTACTTGCTTCCGTTGATAAGCGCAAATTGACGCAAGGCCCAGTTACTGCGGCAATCTTCAAGTTTGCCGAATTTATTGTGCTGATATCGCATAACTACAGTTCCTGCTTTTGTAGTGCCGAGATACTGTCCTTTGATATCGCCATCAAGCATAACCCATTGTCCAACTTTTGGTGGATTGATTGCAAGCGAAGCACTATTGACAAAAATTGTTTTCTGATACTTTGCCATGATAAAACTCCATTTCTATGGTATTGGAAGTGAGAATAAAATTCTCACGCCATGGATGGAAAATGCCATCCCCTATAAACCCTGAGATAATTTCAAGGTTTATAGAAAAAGCATTATTCAAGGTTGAAAATAAAATTCCGAATATTCCTAAGATTAGAATTGTCTAGCTTAGGATGCCCGGACAATTCTACAATCCTCCGGCATTCGAATCCATTTTCATCGGAATAAAAATCCAACTCTTGCTTTGCGCGATCAAAGTTTGAACTATAAAACCCTATTTGAACGATGTTTCCATCCTGATCGAGCGCGTATCCCGACACGCTGTATCCGGTAAAGTCACCAGTTAGTTTGACCGTGAACATCATAACACCTTAGAAATTAAACCCGACGACAAGGCCAAAAGCAAGGCCCATGATAGCAGCAAGGATAAAATCCGTCTTTGTCATTTTCATTTCTCCGAGTATCTGGCCTAATTATCCCTTAAGAATCCACGCTGCCATGATAACACCGAAAATTGGTGCGCTTGCAATGATAGTCAGAATGTCCACGCCGTTCCCCTTGTAATGGTCTTACGCGTTTCGCGCTGCCTTGGACTCAATTATGCACGACTAAGATGAAAAGTCTAGCGTTTATCATTGTAATTTTCTATCGATGTCATAGATTTTGACTATCGCCCTTCGACCCTTATCTTATGACATGCGCGCGAATAACTACCATAAAACCTAGCATAGTGTCAACAAAAATTTATACCCTATACCCTATGCTTGATTGTCAATTTGAGTCTTATACATGAGTCATCTTATGTCTTATATAAGACTCACGCCAAGTCTTATACATGAGTCAATTTGAGTCTTATATAAGACTTGAGATTGTGGATAAGTACTAGTTGCGCTGTTGATAACTTCGGGTAAGGGTTAGGTAGCCATGCACTACGAAAAGCTCCCAAAAGGCCCAAAAAGGCCCTTAGAATTGATTCGGGTTTTGACCAAGGTTTCGCCTAGTATTTCAAAGGCTGGGCACCTATCCCGCTATCAACTCCATCAATTTCAAACGCGAACGATTCTCATTCTATGCTGTAAACAAGAATGATTCGTGTTCAAGGTCGCAGATGAGAATGATTCTTGTTTAGGGTCAAATTTAGCAGATTCAGGTCAGAAAACCGATTTACTGCTATAGCCTCCTGCTGATGAATTATTCCGGGGAGTACCCGACTTTTTTGAAACAAATCTGGACTTTTGAAATTTGAAATTTTTGGATAAGTACAGGAATTTTCAGACAATCCAGAAGTTTTTATTTAATTTGAAAGTGCAATCAGATTTTTATTTCAGAATTGACTTTTGTATTTCTGACTTATATAATTCCATTAGAGCTAGATAAAGAGTCATGATCTTTATTGAAAAGATGGATTAGTTACCCATTCTGCTCTTTATTTAAGTAACTCCTTTAACTAAGGAATTTATGAATACAATAGAAATAGATGGCGTATTATATACTAAACGGGCTTTTGAAGAACTATCAGGGTACAAGACTTGTAGTTGCTGTGGGTTAAAATTAGAAGTTAAGTATTTTAAGAAACTACATAGGCAAGGATGCAAAGATAAGGTTGTAGCAAAATACAATAGCATGTGTAAGTCCTGCCACATAGCGTCAGTTCTAAGACACTACTACAAAAATAGAGAAGCTAAAGTAGAATACCAAAAGAAATTAAACAAAGACCGTATTGAACAGTATAGGCCAAGAAAATCTGCTCTGGGTGCTTCATACAGAGCTAAACAAAGAAACGCTACACCATCTTGGCTCACAAGAGAAGATCGAAAGCAAATGAACGATTTATTCAGGGAACGTCAAAGGCTTTCTAAAGAAACTGGAATTGTGCATCATGTAGATCACATAATTCCTCTAGGTGGATTAAATGTATGTGGCCTTCACGTGCCTTGGAATTTAAGAGTAGTCCAGCATACAGAAAACCTAGAAAAGAGTAATCAACTGCCTCATTCACTACTGTCAGAATTGTACACAAATTACTCAGAGACAGAAATTACTACAGAATTATATCTAGAATTAAAGCAATTTGATTCAAGGCTGGATTATTTAAAACCACAAGAAATTTCTGAAATAAATTAAGCAAAATAAATCCCGGAGGTCATTAGGACTTTCCGGGATATTTTATTTCAACTTCCTAGCTTGTAGCTACTCAGTACATCATCAATCGTAAGGTAATAACTCTTACCTTTGTAATCCATTCCTTTAACAGCTACACAGCTTCCATAACCTTCCTCCTTCAACCTAAGCATTAAGGAATTCTTAGCTTGCCTAGCATGTCTCTCAGCCTTAGAACTACCAGATACAAATGCTCGTTTGAAAAGACTATAAGCCATATCTAGCTCTTGTTGCTTATCTGCTGGTAGTTTATTCTTAAAGCAGTACTCAGCAATGTCTTTATTAGTCCTGTGCATTGATGTGCCCTTTAGTAAAGAATTCATAGATAACCTTTCTTGATTAGCTCATAATGATACAACTCAAACACCTGCATTCTCTCTTGCTTACCTGAGCAAATAGGATACTCCAAGTCTTCCTCAAGTGCATTGATTATCTCAAGCAAAGCAATGAACTTATCTGCATTAAACAGATCACTGCTATAATTTTTTGGAATTACTATCATACTTTTGAAATCTTTCTAGAATTTATTCATGAATTTCTTCAGCAATCTTACCAAACACAAAACCTTCTCTAGAAACTAACCTGAAAATCTTAGGTGTCCTTCCTCGCTTTCTGCTAAACTCTTCTTTAGTCCTTTCTCCTGTGACTTCAATCAGCTTGTATCTAAGCAAGATACTGAATGCTACGGAGTCAAGTAATTCACCATTAAGAGTAATGCATTGCTGCATGATCTCAGATGCAGTTCCTGTGAAAACAGGAAGTGAAGATGAGATGTTGAGTTCTGTAGAGGTGCCTTCAAAGACTTGCATGACTTTCCTAAGATTAATTCACCTTAACTCTACTGATCTCAAACATACCTGCATTCTCTTGCGGTTCTTTCCCGTTCTCTCCAGAGTACAGAATGTCATTCTGCTGTACCCAATACTTAGCATCTCCGAGGTTACTAAACCTATTAACAATCATACCGCTAGACTTGAATTGTACAATGTATTGAATCTTTTGAGTTTTCATGATCTTACTCCTTATTTCCAAACTTCGTCAATGAACTTCTGGCAATCCAAATCAAAGGATTCTTTAGTCCTTGCTGGAAGAGCATCATACCAGAGATTCTGAAGCATCCTATGTACTGCTCCGTTGATAGCGTAGACTTCATCTTTACGGTTAAAGCAGTTGTCTTTCTCTGCTATAGCACCAGCTACGACAGCTTTACCTACAGCAACAGCATCTTTCTTAGTCAGCATTTGTTTTTCCTTGTCTGATGAATGTATTGTACAACAATTCTCTAGAAATTTACACGCTCTTGGAAGATTCTTTACTCCACTCAAGCATTCTAGCAGCCCTCCAAGCATGTCCTGCTGCAGAATTGATAGCATCACAAGCATGGTTTGCTCTACTCTTAAAATAACTCCAGTAGAAATTATCTAAGTCTGCTACTGCTCGACCACTGTACCAAGAAGGCATTACTACATATTTCATGCCAATCTTGGCTACAGAATACTTAGGACAAGAATACATATTAAACTTCCTTGTTAGCTTCATCTACAATAGCTTTACAGTGCTTCCAGATATGCATTCTGGCTTTTCTGGTTAAAGCCTTATCAAGACCAATCCTAGACGCTTTAAGATAGTACTCTTCTTGAACTAGATTTCCATTGAGTATAAGTATCTTTAGTTCAGCCCATGCTTGCTCTTGAGTAAATGCAAAAGTATACATCAATCGTTGTGTTATTGCTGTATAGACCTTGAACTTATCTCCGAATGATCCTTTAATCTGCACAATATTCTCCGTTTTGTTAGACTCAAGTATACCTAAATTCTCTAGAAAATTTTACATAACCTTATGAAATTCTCTTGCCTTAGCTTTAGTCAGTTCACTCTGGTCAATGTAGACTTCACCTACTACCTCTAGATTGATGATTTTCTGCATCTTCTCGTGATAGAAGTCCGTGTCAACTGTAAGATAACCTTCTTGAAAGAAGTACATCCTAGCGTCAGCGATGCAAGGGAAGTACTTAGTCTGGACTTGTTTGTAGGTTGCTTTCATAGTGCTCTCCGTTGTTAGACTCTAGTATACCTGAATTCTCTAGAAAATTTACATCTCTTACACTACCTTAGAAATTTCTTCTGCACTGACCTGAAGGAAACCTTCTCGATTGATGATGACTTCACCTAGCTTGTTACCTTCACTGTCATGCTTAGTCATCAGGCAAGACTCTGTGGAACTTTCAATAGTTCTATAACCTTTGAGAAGGTAGTGACAACGAGCTTCTGCAACGCTTGCGAACTCTTTACTGGTCTTGATGGTCTTGATAGTCTTAGTCATGATGCACTCCATGTCGTGTTGCTGTAGGTGAAGTATAAACCTAGAAAAGCAAAAAGCACCTAGAAATCTCTATAGTATTTTTCTATAGAAACTCTAGGTGCTCATAAGTTTTAGCTATCGAAAATCTGCCCTTATATTCTATCTATAGGAAATTTTTCTTACCTATGTAAATACTTGTTGCAGACAGCTTCTGGTCTTGATGCAATATTGCAGAAAACTGCTCATTTTACGCACTTATTTCTCAACTTACTCTTGAGTCTCTCATAAGCAAGTTCAGACTCGAACTCTTCACTCAAGTATTGTCTTGCAGACATGGATGTACTATGTATCTGAAACAATGGTTCAAGTAAGTAGTTACTAGCAAGTACCTTTGCTTCCCTGAGCTTCTTCAAGTACCTTCTTACATCTGATGCTCTCATTTCATGCAATTCAGCGTATAGTTTACATATCTCATTTGCATCTGGTGTAATACCACCTCTTTTATTTCTGAATTCAAGCAAGAACAGAGCAAACTCTTTCACTTCTTTCCTCAAGCTATTTAGAATTGCTTCACGTTGTTTCATTAAAGTACCAACCTGAACAAGTTGTTTAAATCCTAGTTTCTCTGCTTGACTGAATGGTATTATTTCTCCTGTTGTCATATCTACGCACTCTTTTACTCTAAGCATTGGAATAACATCTATATACTTACCATCTATTTCTATTGGTGCGTCTAGATATATTAAACCAACAACCTTTACTGAAAACACAGCAAGGTCTTTTAATTTGATAGAGTAGTCTTCACTTTGTACTTCGTTTGTCTGGTTCATTATTTTCCTCAACTAGAGGTTTTGTTGTAATACTGTACTTGTGTGCAATCAACTCAATTGCTTCTTCAATCAGTTTATTGAAAGAAGAACCTGATTGAGCTTTGACTTCACATAAAGTATCGCTAAGTTTCTTTGAAATGTTCAGTTGCATGATTTTCAAATGTTGGTTGAAATTGTATTATAGCATCATTGCTATGCTAAAAGCACTATCGAACGCTCTTGTAGAACACTAGGTCTTCCTGTAGAAGATATGCTGCCCAATCACAGCTACTCTTTGCATCTCCCTTGCCCAGCTTGGACTTACGTACTTTGCATGATAAAAGACTGTACCTCTTGGAAGGATACCCCTGAAAGCCCCTAGAAGCATCCTCTCAGCAATCTTCTTAGCTTCCTGTAGCATCACCTTGTCTTGCTCTGGTAAACGCTCTATGCGCTTTTCTAAGACCTTCAGAGAAGGCTTTCCCTCGTGTCTAAAACTAAACTGCCAAGGTTGCTTACTGATCTTGCAGTACGTACTTGGGTAGTCAGGGTGGTCTTTACGTTCTTCTAGTACAGAAGCTACTGCAATCATACCCTTTAGACCTTCACCTCTGCTTTCATGGTACAGAGTCTCAGCAATGCAATCTCTTTCTTGCTTGTCAATCTGAACTAACCTAACCAGATCATCTGTAAGTTCACTTCCTTGAATACTTGCAGGTTTGACTGCTAGGCATAGAGCAAGCAAGCCTGTAAATAATATAGTTAATACTTTCTTTCCTAAAATCATAATGTTTCCTAAATGAATAAAACCTCCAAGGTATTAACCAAGGAGGTTTAGAGATAGACCTTCAGGCGAAGATCGTGTATGTTATACCGTACACAAGCATTACTGCTCCAGAGATGACAAGAGAATACGCAAGGTATTCAGGAATTTTAGCTTCACTTTTATACCTCTTCGTCTCCAAACGTAGAATTCATTTCATTCTTCTCCGCGTTTAGTCTTACGAGCTTGAGAGAAATCTTTCTTCCTTTTCTTGTCTTTGTATCCTTCGTAAGCATCATAATCCTTGAACTTACGTTGCTTATCTTTCTTTGTTACTTTACCTTGGTACAGTTCTGATTCATCTTCTTCTGAATCATCAGAGTAGTACTCCAGATAGCTTGAGTAATGCATGGTGTTTGTATATAGTAGTTGAGAAGCACTCATTGTAACACAGAGTAATTACTTTTTCAATCTCACAGCTATCACCTTCTGGTCATCAAGTACTGAATAGTTTCTGCGATTCAAGATAGCCTTACCTTGCAAGGCTTGATACTCGGCTTCTACAAGTGCTTGAAGATTCTCTATAGCAGGATGTAAAGTCCTAGCAGAGATGATGCTTTCTCCTTCTCCAAAAGCAAGCATAAAAGCCAACAAAGCACCTAAGTACAAGTCTTGCTCTTGCTGCTTGGATTCTAGGATAAATAACTTAGTCTCTTCATCCACTTTAGGGTTGCAGTTATCTAGGATTCGTTTGATTTCTAGAAGATCATTCTTAGAGATGTATTCGAAGAACTTCCCTGCAGTAAAGAAAGGTTCATTCTGAAGATGCTCAGCTAGTGCCCTAATGCAATGTGGGAATTCATTATTATTCTTGATTACTTCAAGGTTCAAGACATAAGGCTTAGATTCTAGGTTGTCTTCTTCAGGCATCTTCGTCCTTATCTTTGTACTCAAGGTTGCAGCTTTGCTCGTAGCTGTTGTTCCAGAAGTACTTACAGCTTCCGTCTTCTTCAAGCGGAGGATTGCCGAAATAACTTTGCCAAAAAGGTTTTGGAGTAGCCAAGTAACGATAGCAATTCTCCTTGAGGTTGCAGTTGTTTCCAGAGCAGAGTGAAATGTCAGGCATTTGATTCTCCGATACTGTGAGCTTTTTCGATTGCGCGGGCGAACTTGACAAACTGAACATCCAGTGTGCCGGGCGTAAGTTGTCGCAGTTCTACGATTTCCATTTCAGTCAGCGGTTGGCGAGGTAGCTGAGGGTGGATGTAGAGGGGAACAGACTGCTGATCTGAATCGCACCACCCTGGCTCATTGCTGAACGGGTAGTCGGCCTCCCAACAGATTGAACCGCCTTGCATAACTGCCCACGCCACCGGCCCCTGCTCGACTTGTGGCTGCTGCAGTACATTGCGTAGCGCTTCTTCAGCATCCAATGTATAACCTTTAACCATGTGTGGGTATTGTTTTGCGTAGAGTTCAAAAGCCTCCAGCGCCTGCTCAATTACAGCTTTATCTACAAGAATCTTAGTCATTACTTTCCTTCCCAGTGCTTGTACTTAATTTCAACATCCTGAGATTCATACAGTTTATGAAATTCCGAATTCCAAGGTACTACTGCTCTGACATCATCATTCATTGCAAACATTTCTTTGCACCTAGTACAGGCTACTCGTCTAGAATATCTAGTTAATTCTTGTGTCAAGACATACCTGTGCCCAAAGAATAAACAGAGTACTTTCTTAAGTAGTTTCACTTCTCTTCCTTCTTATGTTGATCCTTAGTCTTCTCTTTATTCTTCCCAAAGATTCTATCATAACCTTCAGAGTATTTCTCTTGATCTTGGGCTTTACGTGGTGCAGAACCTTTACCGGCTTCTCGACTAAAACTCATTTTGTTTTCCTTAGTGTATTCAGAAGAAGATCAAGAGTATCAGATAAAAATTTATTTCGTTCTTTTAGTTCAGCAATCTCTGCAATATTCTCTCCAGCTTTATACAAGAAATAATTCTTCTCTTCCTTGAGCCTTAGATTTTCTTCTTCAAGAACTCGGATGTACTCCGCAGTTCTTTCTGCAAGGTCTTCTAGGTTATCTGCAAATTTAGACAAGGGCTTCTCCGGTTGCTTTAGCAATAGCTGTGTCAACGACTTCCATCTGAAGATTTAACTTCTTAAATGAGTACTCGTTCATTGGTACATCACACCAGCAGTGATGTAGGAATAACCCTGTGCTTTTAAGTACTTCAAGTAGTTCTTGATTTATTTCATGTAAACGACGTAGTTCTGCTGCAGCTTCATATGCTCGATGATATTCAAGCTCAAAAGCAAGTTTTATAGCTTTTACCACAATCCTTCTCCATTCTCTTTAAATAAATCTTCGTACAGCCAAGTCTTCTGCTGCTTTACAGAAAGACTTCTCTTGGCTTGCGTAGGGATTGTAACAGGAATTCTGTTGAGTCTATCAAGCAAAGAGCTATATTCGTTGTCTGTTGTATTATTCTGCATTTTCTGCACTTCCTTCTCCTGTCCAGATACCAAACTTCTCTAGCTTCGCTTGCATTGGTTTACGCAGTACTGTCTTCCATTCTTTGATGTCAAGAGGAATGACATTAGTGCTGTAGATTCCTGCACCGATAACTTCAGAATGCACAACTTCGGCAAGATACCCAGAATCATACATTACTAGAAAAGAACCATTAGTGCTTTTCCATTGCTTACCAGTTTTGCGGTTGATTGCTGTAAAGTGCTTTGACATAATTAACCTCGTGCGTAGTGAATAGGACTTTCATAACGACCACGTTCAGTTCTGTAGATACTGATGTAGTACCCGTACTTCGTACCGTCATCATAAGTATAGCTGAAAGTTTCCCCGTAGTTGATAGGAGGAAAGCTGATATCCCATGTATGCAGGAGATTTTCAGATTCTAGGGCTTCGTTGAGAGTATTGAAGTACATAGTGTCTTCCTGTGTTGCTATGGCTGTAGTGTAGCACAACTCCTAAGCCATGCTACACATTTATCTAGAAAATTTTACATATCAATCTTCATCTTCAGAAGCATCATCAGGAAGGCCAGTATCTTCAGGATTGAGCTTTCGTCGCAGTTCGTTATCAGGCTTTAGAGCAAGAGTATCTTTACTCTTTACTGTATGCTCTTTACCATCAATAGTACTCAGGAAAGTCCTTGTAGCACCTTTCTTGATGTAGAAAGTACCTAGACCATCAATCTTGACTCTAGCTCCTGACATTAGTAAATCAGTCATGACTGTAGGTAAAGCCTTAAGGATATCTTCTACTTCGTACTTGTGATAGCTAGTGAAGTTCGAGATAGCTTCGCCTAGTTTCTTTCTACTGATTCTAGGTTTCTTAGGTTGCTTTAGTTTTGCAGAACTTGAATCTTGGTCGGTAATCATATCGTTTGTCATAACTTCCTTCTAGAACATATGGTAGTTTAATAAATCTAGACCTTACATCTATCTGCCTTATCTTTACTGGTAGCTTTTGATTGAGCATCTTAGCTTTACCTAAGTACTTAGTGCTGATCAAGTACAAAGGTGTTTGGATAGGCTTATTCAAAGATACATAATACAGTACTTTAGGCCAGCAGAACTTAGGTTGATTAAGAGACAGCATTCGGTAACTTCCTATACAAGTACAATCCAAAGTCGCACTTATCACCTACACCACAGATACTGCTGTACTCAAGTCTATAATCTAGCAAGTACATTGCTTGACTGAATATGGCATTCATCTGAAATTCATCTAGAACAATCTTCTGTTCTTTTACAGTAAACCTAGTTCCATTTTCAGTATGCTTGATTTCATGCCATACTGAGTATTTCTTTAGGGTGTCAGAGATTTCTTGCCAGTAGTCTTTACTGTCCTGCAAGTCCTCTTCTGTAGAGTCTGAGTCATGCTCATAAAAAGCTGACAGATGATCCATGATGATTACTTTCATACAAACTTCCTAGATTGCTTGCTATATTCTTCCATAACTAAAGTAGCAAATCTATCCAAGTACTCATCTAGCAAAAGAGCAGGATAGGCTATATAGTTAGATTGAAACTTCTTACTGTCTTCGTCAATAATAAATCCTGCTTTGTTTGCAAGGATTTCTAGAGTTTCTTTAGGTAGTTTCACGTTAGTACCTCTTAGCCTTTTCTTGACGTTCTAGAAACTGCTGATAGACTTCTTCAGCTTCTTTCTCTAGTCCTGCTCGGATGCACTTGGACTTGCATTCACGAATAGTACTTGCGCTTCGCTGACCTTTGTTATATACAAACGAATCATCTGAGTACTGATAGTACCAGTCGTGCTTTGCTAGAGCATCTTTGTATGCTTGAAGGAGTTCTTGGTTTAGCATATCTTTACAAGCAGAATTAAGTTGCTCTTGAGTGATTTCAGTGATTTCAGTCATTTGATTCCTTTGTAATCTTCACCAAATTCTGCGATCTGTCGTGCAATTGCTTTAGCTGTAGAGTTATCAATACTGTACTTATCTTGCAAGTGCTTTGTAATAAAAGACATTGCATTTAAGTACCAATCTTGGTTTACTTCTCCTATATTGTGCTCACCTCGAAACCAACCTATGAATCCTGCTTGAGTACAAAAGCAATGCTGGTGTTTTGAAGGATGGTACAGCGATACACCAGAGATTTCGTAACCATCGTACAGTAAGTCATTTAGTTTTCTAGACGCTACGCCTGAGAAATCTTGCTGGACTGTTTTTATGTCTTGTTCTTGCATGATAATCTTGAAGTAAAGTAGGTCTTACGCACTTACACCATTACGCTTGTGCTGCCTACGAGGATTATATCAGAACTTAGCCAAGTTTGACGTTGTTAGGGATAAGCTGTCGGTACTGCACCCAATTCTTGAAGTTACCTGACCACCACTTCCCAAACTGATCTTCATGTGTCATACCACTAACCCAGTCATCAAAACGATCTGGTACTTTAGCACAATGCTCAAAAGCACTTGCATGAACAGGCTCAGACTCCACCAGCTTCTTGTAGATATCTTTAGCCTTCTCTAGAGAAGTATCTAGCTTACGATACGAGACTTGTGCGCAGCATGAGCAGCTAATCATCAGTGCATCTTCTAGAGAAATCTCTGTTTCTTCATCTAACCAGTAAGTTTGATTGCCAGAATACGCGTCTAGTTTAGTATTTACATAAGGTAGATGCCACATATCTTCTTCTAGCAGTTCAGGGCTTGAGTAATCATAAACACCTTTCATCTTACGAGCAAGTTCTTGAATTTCTGGTTGAGCATCAGGATGGTCCCGTAGCCAGAAGAAGTTCTTGAATTCAGTAGCTGTAACGATTACCTTCATGATCTGAAAAGGCTCTAGCAGTCGATTAACAACTTGCTTATGCAGACCAATATCAGAAAGAATCTTAGCCCTAGTAGCCATCTCTTCAGCAGCACATAGCCAAGAATCTCGTGCAGCTACTTTAGGAATACCTTGCAGTTCTTCATTAGCTTGCATACCAGATTGATTCTTACCCCAGTGTACAGGCTGTGCTGGATTTGTCTTTACTTGCTCAATGACTTTAGAAATTGGAATAGCACGAGAACTTGCAGAGTTACGACTGAACATCCGATGAGTCATGACTTCTGCATGGATAAAGCGAGGGTACTCTAGCTCAAAGGTAGTAATACGAGTACCTGAATTATTGATGCTGTCTTTAATGATTGTTGCTGAGATCATGATTTCCTTTCTTAATTACTCTGCATCCTTAGCTAGTTCTTCTAGCACTTCAATATGAATCTTCAAATCCATGAGTTCATTCTTGATATCTTGGTATTTTTGAAACTCTTCTATTTGAGTCTCTGTATCTTTAATAGTACTTCCATGAACACTCAGATAGAAATATAAAGAAGATGCTAGAGATTTCTTTATTTCATATTGTTTCTTAGCTATTAGTATAGCTGGAATGATTGTGTCTTTTTGAGGTTTGAGCATATATCAAATCCAATAAATTAAATATCCCTATAATCCCAAGCGGTTGGTGGATGATTATTAAAGAAGTGTTGAAATCCTTCCTCAGAGTCAGCAAAAACTACATCCTCAAAGTCACCGTACACTTTACCATAGATAGGGTGCTCTGCCTCAAATTGATTCACCCATTCATAATAGTTGTTGATAATTTCACCAAATATTTCCCAACCACTAGAGTGTTTGCCAATGTCTCCGGGGGCTAAAGTATATGCTGAGTAAAATTTATCTTTAAAAGTTTTTTCGATCATTTGATTACCTTCAAATTTGTTCCACCAGAACTCCGTTGTTGATAAGATATTGTACACCATTTTTGAGGGATTCATAAAATCTTTCACTATCAGATGAAGAGACTGCTTCCCTTTTAAAACTGTAAACACCCGTGTGCAGAATTATATCAGAAAGATTATCTTTTAGGTAATTTTCTAACCATACTGCATCTGCTCCATTCTGTAGGCAAACTTGCTCAACTTTTGATATAGTAAAACCATGCTTCTTTAGAATAATTTTATGAGATTTTAATCTAATTTTAATATTATTTGTTATACCAAATCCTATAAAATTCTTAAGACTGTCGCTGCACTCGCATTTAAGTACATATAGCGTTCCTGGCTTTGTTCTTTTAAAACCTGTTTTTGAACATTCACGACAACCTTGTCCAAGTGCAACATTGTGAGGTGCTATCTCAAGTTCCCCATGTTCACTGCATTCGTATTTCGCGTGAGTATGTGTATTTACATATGGTCCAATAAAAGTTAAGTTTACTTTTGATGCTTCTAGTTGCAAAGTTTCTAATGCTTTAGTCCTTCTTTCATTGAAACAATATTTACAACCACCTCCTTTAGAGACTTGGACAGGAGTAAGAAAAATTGTACCGTGTTTTTGACATGTGTACTTATACTTTTCTTTATTGTTTTCGTACGGTTGATCTTCAAATATTAACCCAACATTTCTTGCCTGTTCAATAAGCTCTTCGTATGTTTTCTTCCTCATATTTTCTCCACACTGACTCCATTATTAATTAAGAATGAAACACCAGATTCGTCGCGGTATAGGTCTCTGTAGTATACCTTTTTTACTCCAGCTTGTTTAAGCATAGCACTGCAAGGAAGGCATGGACTCAACGAAGTATACAGCACTGCATCCAAGCATGAGACACCTTCCTTAGCGCACTTGAGAATGCAATTAAGTTCTGCATGAATTACTTCAGGTTTAGTTACAAGATTTGCAATGTTACCTATCGTATATTCAATATCTTCACAGATATTGCTAGTACCGCTAGGTGTTCCATTAACGCCAGGAATAACTACACCTTGATTAGTTACAAGAATAGCTCCTACCTTCTTACGTTGAGCTTTTGATAGCTGAGCAAATGCTTCAGCAGTTTGCATGTAGATTAGGTCTTGTTGATTCATTATTTTACTTTCTTATAGCATTTTGCAACTTCTTCCCAACAACCATGACTTAATGCAAAACTCCAACGATGATCTGATATCTTGCGAATGTCAAGAATTTCAAGAACATCTGAACCTTCTCCTGAGCAAAGACATCTATCACCTATCTTAAGTTTAGGAAGACTATCAACAGATATTGATAGTGCTCCATATTTATTGCATAAATCATCGAAGTCTTTTTTCAAGAAATTTACAAATTGTTCATCTGATTCAAAAACATAGCTACATTGCAGACCTCCTCGAACTCTAGCAACAATACTAAATATCGGATATTTATACTTTTTATTTTTCATGACAACTGCAGCATTTTATAAATTCTTTGGGTTATACTTCTTTGTGTTTAACAAGTGTCTCTATTCAAATTTTCCAGTTTAATCTATAGACCACTTAAACAAATAACTTGTATATGGATCACCATCATCTGAACTTGTCGGACATTTTATCTCAATACCCTCATGTTCAAAATATTCGATAATCTTTGAATAATCTCCATCATCCCAGTAGAATGTGATCCAAATTGTTTCGTATCCACAAAGTGCCCTCTTTTTAATCTGATTTTTTATGTCATCCACTTTCCTTTTATAATAATCATTACTCTGGTCTTTAATAAACTGTTTCAGTTCATCAATAAATTTCATTATACTATCCTTCATTCTATATTTATCATATTCATGATAACTGCAGCATTTTATGAATTTTCAGTTCAGGATACTCAGGTGAATTACATTCATCTGGAACTATATCGTAGTAAAACTCATAGTCTTTCTGTGCAACTACTGATTTCTCAGTAATGCAATCAATTACTACTACTTCATTTAAGTCACAGAATTTATTCTGAATTACTACCTCAAGTTCTGCATCGAACTTTTGCAATCGTTGAATCAACTCTTTGACTTTCAAAATGCAACCTCCGTTACAGCAAAGCAATTCTCTGTACTTGCACCACTAGGTTTAGAGTAGCACAACCAGTTTAGATATTTGCAGTAAGCATTAGCTTCTACTGCATCTTTGAATTCACGAATGTTTCTGTTTAGCAAAGTGTGATATACGACTTGCATGGCTATCCCTTAAAGAACTCTTCCTTGACTGCATTGATTAGAAATTGCAAAGTACAGTTGATTTCTGTATCGTATAGCTCTCCATCTGTATTACGCTCTTGTTGATTGTAAAGCATTTCAATGAATCTGTCTGCGTTGGCTTGAGATAATGCTTGCAGGTCAGCATCACAATACATTTTGTATATTGGTACTTTCATGGTTTTCTTAAATTAAACTAACCAAATACAAATAAGTCAAGGTATGGATAAGCTGGTCTAGCCCGAGTAACCACCAAAACTCTTCATGTGTATTAGGTTTCCAATTAAATTTATTGTTTACATTTACTTTTATGTAATCTACATGGTAGTGTACTACAAAATCAATAGTCGCTGCAATAAAGGCAAGGTCTGGTGCTGCAAACAAAAAACAAATGAATGTAGCAACACCATGCAAACTAGAATGAAGTATTCCACCAAAGTGCAGATACTTACCCTTGTTGAGGTACTGGTAACTTGTTTGCAAAGGGAAATCAACAATGAAATGTTTTACAAACAATAAAAAAAGAATCTCAATCATAGTATTTCCTTTACCCAGCCTTCAGAAGAAGTGTACTCTACAATTTTAACACCAAAAGCCTTGATTCCTTCTTGACATACAACGCAAGGCTTTGCTAGTGCTGGTGAACCATCTGCATTATACCTTTCTACAGTAAGCCTGTGAACCTTCTTTTCTCTACTCCTAAGTAAGCACAAGCACTCTGCATGAAGATATTGCTTCTCTGGAAGACCTACCTTGGCTGATAGGTAAGCCATCCACGTATGACTGCGATTATAGTCATTAAAAGCACTTGCTAAGAGTCTACCACGTTTGTCGTAAGTCTTAGCAAGTATTACGTACTTTTTTCTACACATATATCAACAAATCACGTTCGATCTTCCTTGGCTTTCTGCAAATCTTCTTCAGAAGCACCATAGAATTTAGCTACTCGTTCAATAGCATCTACAAGTTCAGGGTCATCAATAAATGTAGCTGGAAAGTCATTCAATGCACTGAATTGAAATAGCAGTTCTTGACGAATAATCTTTTCAAGTTCTAGGTCATCAATCTCAACTTGCACTGTATGCTTAGGTAGTTTCATGCTTATTCTCCTGCTTGTTTCTTTAGTTTACGTTGAATCTCTTGTAGTTTTTTACTCTGATTCTTTAGTTGCTTATACAAAGTCAAACCATGTCGGTAATTCTTGTAGTCAACTAAAGTATCTGGATTATCTTTATCGCATTTAGTCCAAGCATTAGCAAGAATACTCTTAATAATCTTCAATTGATGCTGTTGATCTAGAAGAGTAAATGAAATCTGTTTAGTCAAGAATTGCAATTCAGATTGACTTAGCTTATTAGAATTAATCTCAGGTTTATCTTTTAGCAGCACAGCATCTTGAATTCCTTTACCTTGAAATACATTTTCTGCTTTCTCCCAAGAAATGAAGCGCATTCTTCCCTCTGTCACGCTCACGACAGATCTGACCGAGCTGGACCTACAGAATCACGACCTCCTGATCCTGGAGTGCGGACGCTCAGGCTTTCATGGACACCACCTGGCCAACCTGATGGCGCTGACGGACTGGAAACAGCATGTGGAGCATTACAATGGCGCGGTGGTGCTGATGTGTTCCGGTTATGACGATGACCCGCGTGAGCTATGCGAAATCCCCGAAGTGACGCGATACTTCGCTGACCTCACAGCAGAGTGGCCATTCTGGCTTCACTATATCTGTCGCACTCCGCTACCAGATGGCACTGACGCCTTTGCTAACCTGATGCGTATTCTTGCACCGCCCAAAGTACATCGCCGGCCAGGCAGCAACCTGGTTGGCTTTGAATACGATTTCGAAGCCATCCAGCGGACACTGAACAAGCTTTATGCTGGCATGTTCCAACTACACGCCAGCCATGACATATCACCGGCAGTAGGCAAAGCCATCGACAAGGAATGCGCCGCCGCCTTAGAAAGGATGTTTTCGTAATGCACGAGTTATCACGGAGCAGGGTTCTCCTGCTCCTGTGCCTCGTTATTATAAGTCTCTTCTTCGAGAATACGGAGCAGATATGGCCCTTAATATGTCGTATCGCACTTCCCTAAATAT
>OGVG01000002.1_pt1 | contig 43918 bp, 51 predicted proteins | sample 1575691 | NCBI WGS metagenome assembly OGVG01 (sample SAMN07581545, study PRJEB24739) | freshwater metagenome | reverse complement strand
GTTTCCCAGTCACGATAGCAATTCCATCTCAAAAAATATTGAAGCCAGCAAATCAGATTTTTGAGATGGAAGTGCAATTAGAAAAATTTGAAGATGACTTAATTATTATAAATTTTGAGCCTCTTTCACATGAACAAGAACTCGGTTAGGGTTAATCCAGAATAGTTCTTTTTGTGGTAGGTCGATGCAAGTGCGCATGTCTGCCAACTCCTTACTGTCTGCAATCTGGCAGAATACTTGCCAAGCCATCAGTTTAAACTCTGCTTCTTTGCCTGCTTCAAAAGTAAAGGAATCATGCACAGCCACCAGGGTATTGCCACGTTTGAACCATTCACGGGCCACCATTGCAGCAAAGGTTGCATCAAGCGATTGGATAAAGTTAGCTGCTGCTGCTACGTTAGCGGAACGCTCGTTGCTATCATCATCCTTTGCAGAAACTGCTACCTTATCTGTTTTAACCCTGAATGTAACGCTAGTCGGAATGTACTCCTGGTTACTCTCGCCAGTATCCCATTCAATGGTTTCTGTGCGCCAATAGTTTTGCTTGACGTTGAAGCCGGAAGGGGTAGTCCATGCCAACTGCTCGCCTACTGCCGCCAACCGCATAACTGCTTTGCTAGCCGCATCCTTCACCGTATTAAGGCCAGTATATGATTTAAGGCTGTCTACAATTGCAAGTGCGACCCCTTCATCAATGCCTGCCTCTTTAGCGGTATCCATAGCACGCTGGGCGGAAGTCTCGTCTCCGCTGCCGTAGGCTTTCGGCATGAGGTACTTCTTGGCAATTTCACGTTCTACAGTATCTTTTGCTGGTGCTTCGTTGCCGCTGGCAATAGCGTACGTCTCGGCATAGAAGTCCTTCACAGGGCCATCGAAGTTGCGCAGGTTGCAGGCTGCTGCAAGGTGGATGTCACCTGTAAGAATGCTGATGAACTGAGCAAATGATGCCGTGCTATCATAGGTGACGGTATTATCTTCACCTAGCAGATAAGCGGCTACGCCACCGGCTTGAGGGTTCAACATACCCGAAACATAATACAGGCGACCGCGGAAATCAGCCTTCACAGCAAAATGCCAACCTTCGGGCTTTGCGCGGTAGGCGTTACAAGCGTCCATAAATTGACGGCGTTGCTGATCGTGCTTTGCAGCATCCTTAGCGTTGTTCAGGTTTACGGCAATCCACTGGCCATCACGGTTCAGAATGTGGCCGCTGTTCAGCATTTCGCGGGCAATTTTACCCCGCTCAAGGTTTACGCGGAACTTCTTAGCAGATAGTGCAATTGCGCCTTCATGGTGCTTGGTGCCTTTCTTCAGATAACGCTTAATTACCTTCGGGCTATCGTGTAGGATGTCGGCAATCACTTTTTTACGCTGTGCGCCGGTCATGGTGTAATATGCCGGAATCTGTGAAAAGGTTTTATCTGCCTTCTGGTAGTTGCGCGGAGCGTAGTAATTAATCCAACCATCAGCCACAAATGCATGGATGATGTGCTTGGCTACGGCCAACCAGTCTTTAAGGTTAAACTCTGGTTCTTGGTGGATGTCTGCTGTAAGGTTGTAGGCGGCTTCAGATACTGCGCGGGCTACTTGCTGGACGCTGATTTCCTCGTCGTACCCGGTTTGCAGGTTTACTGCGAAAGCATAAGTAAAAACCTCGCTTTGCAGTGTATCGAGGCAAACAGAATCTGCTTTCAAGATCATGCGCTGCAAGCCTACAAGGCGACGCTTTGCAACGATACGCGACAAGGCCATGCCTTGGTATACTTCAGGAGCTTTAACTTCTTGGGTCAGGTTGGTGGTAGTCATGTTGTGTTGCCTGTAGTTGATTAAGAAAGTGAATCTATTATAGCACTGTAAAGGATGCTGTGTTGTTGTATTTGTGTCTGTGTTGTAATTAAATTTGTTGACTGCTAGTGCGAACCAACGTACCCTCATTGCAGACAGGCATTGTGAGGAGCGCAGCGAAGCGAGTACCGCAACCCTAAGAGTTATACGAAGTATTCCTCCCGGCGCCACGGAACGGGTACTCAGCGCGAGTAGCGCGGAAGGGTCTAAGGGATGGAACATCCCTTCCCTAACGAATTACATGTTATGCGCCTCCTGTAGCACCGCCATGTGGCCAGCTATCATCGTCGTTATCCCTATTAATGAATATCACCAGAATGACTACAATGGCTAGTAGTGTAATGATTGCAGCTGCCATTAGTGTATGTACTCCACGGTGTATGAATCAGCGTATTGTTGGGTAGCGAAGTCAGAGGCGTACTTAGTAGCCTCTTCCTTACTACCTGCTGTGATCCTGAGTTGAAGGTAACGGCCAGCAGGCCAGTATAAGGTGATTAGATATTGCGCTGTGAGTGCGTTCATTGTCGGTATTCCCAGCAATGTTTAGCGATTAGGTACGCATCCCTCATGTAGTAGGTGTACCATGTAGTGCCTTTTGGGCTATCTATAGTCCAGTAACCTGGCCTACGTTTGATATGTGGTTTGTCTCTTAGCACCATACAACACCCTTGTATTCTTCAGCTACTACCAGTAATGCGCTAGGTAGTTCATAGTCAGTATGAGTAGCATCATAGTGCATATCTTCAGGCATTACTAGTTGATTACTAGCAAACTCTAACCAGTCCACGTTGTACTCCTGTGATTAATTGGGAAACATCTGGATACTGCCTTTTAGTATCCAGATAGTTTACCTACTACCTTAATAGGAATTAGACGATTTACCTAGCGCTACGGAGTAGCGCTGTTCATTAATAAGAATAACCCAAATGAAGCGCAATATGTGCTCATAAGTAATACCTTATAGAGCTCCTACTCTAATACTCCTAGAGCTACTACTCTAGAATTTTGAAATCACCTGTATCCATAAGATAAGATAAGATGGAACACCTTAGCTTACTATGGATACCTAATAGGAATACTATAGGTTCTCTAGAGAACTACAGTAGTTCTTATCAGGATACACATCAGAGTACATCAGAGGACTAATCAGGAGCAATCAGATTACTTATCAGATTACATCAGAGTTATCCATCAGAGTACATCCGAGGTTATCCTATAAGGCAAAAGAAGTATACACAGTAGAATACATCAGAGGTTATCTACAATAGGCAAAAGAAGTATGCCACCGTGTGTCCACCCCTATCCTATACCATGAACCACGAGCAGTACTACGAGCAATACCACTAGTCTAGTTATCAGTATAACTATCAGTAGAACTACAGAGGAATACTACTCTAGTTATCAGTAGGAATTATCAGAGGTACATGAGGGTACCATGGGGGAAGTTAAGGTTTGGAAAGGGAGAGACACCCTCGAAAAGATATAATAAATTTTAGGAGTAATAATACACTCACCAAACTAAATACACTCACCTCCTCACCACAATATAATCACAATACCTAATACACTTGCACCACATACCGCCAACAGGAACTCTCAGATTAATCTCAGAAGAACTATAGAAGTAAAGGCACAACCCTGCTGAAAGCAGAACTGTGCCAATACCTCAATCAATCCCCAGTCATATCCCAACGGGACTTATACGCTCGTACATCAATATGAGTAAAGGTCTTATACTTACCAATACCATACTTATCAGGATACTTCTTAGTTAGATACTCATGTACACTACTAGGATTAATACCCTTGGCAGTAATATCAGCAGCATCACCTACTACATGCCGACTATTGGGGGCACCACGTACTTGCTGGTTACGCTTAATACAACGCTTACCAGAGTTAATGGTTACAGGAACACCAAAGTATTCCCGAACATCATCCAGTACTTGAAACAACTCAGGGCTACGTACAGTCTGACCACAGCCGCATTTACAATCAAATTCCGATTGTTTGAAATACTTGCTTACTTGCATTTACTCTCCTTAACCTAAGTTAATACCCGGAAATAGTACGTGTACAATTACCTTAACCATTTCAATAGACGGTTGATAGGTAATCACAAAACCTAATAGTGCAGCTGCCTTCCAGTTCTCTTTGAACCAGTCTGTGATTGGGTTCTTACTAAGGATAAGAGTTAACTTCTCATCCATCTTATCAAATCTTGCATCTACTGCTTGGAACCCTGCATCAACCTTTACTTCGGTCTTGTCCTGTCTGGTTTCCATCGTATCCATCCTTTGTTTCAGTAGAGCTACCTCGATCTGAACTGGAGTCGGATTCTCGTCCATACTTATCCTCAAGTTTAGAAATTAATTTATTGATTAACCAAGACCCTAACTCTAAGGTTAAGGCGTCTCGAAGGTTAGTAAACTTACTCATATAACCACTCCAAAAGTATTACCTAGCAGTCGATCGAGTAGTTGTCTATCTGTGTTGCTAATCTCTACTGGTGCGTAGTAAGCTGCATGCAATGTACCTCCAAATGCACGTGCAAAGTCAACAGAGTTACCTAGTACTAGTACGTTAGTACCTGCAACGTAGGTTCCATACGTTGTGGCTGTACCATCTACACCATTAACACGAACAGCAACGCTGCCCGCTTTACCGACTACAGATACAACTCCTGTTACACCTGCAGCAATAACCGCACCTGTGGTCACGGCACTGCCAGCATTAATAAAGTTAATACTAAAATTAGTATTATTGATATACAGGGTACTACCAATCGTGGTATTAGCATTTCTACGGCTGATGGGATATTGCGCGGAGGTTGCATTCGTAGGCGTAGTGTATACAACACCAAGTGTCTCTGCAGCAACCGTTGGCAGCGCAACCGTAACTAATGCATCGTCCATGCCATCAAAGCGTAGGCCCCACATATTGGATGTATACTGCAATACAGGCCGACGACTAGCTGTAGCCTGATTAGCAGGTCTATTATTGAGTACATCTCTTACATAACCTACTGCACTACCTGTAACTACTTGGCCAGTACCATCACTGCCCAAGAACGTTTGACTCGGATCAAAAATCCATAAGGAGCCGTTATATGGTTGCAAGATGCGTGCAGCTGTGTCAATTACTGAATCCAGTAGACTAACTGACTTAATAGACGGTGCGACAACCTGCAACCCGCGCATACTTACCACGTTTAGCATTAACCAGCAACCTTAAAATTATACGTACCACCACTATCCATAGTGTTACATACTACCCAAATATACGGGAGTACGTCGGGTGTAGTGCCCATGTAGGGTGTAGTTGATGTTACAGTAATTGTACTAGTATTAAGTTTTACACCCACATCAGTAAGTGTAAAACCACCGTAGATATCAAAGGTGGAGTTCTTACCAGTTACGTTTTGTTCAATACGAACTGTCTTATTACCTGTTACATTTGTAGCATATCTAGCACTAGCACCAGTGGTAGTCTTAGCTGCCTCTACTGTGCGAATAGGTGTACCTGAAGCGGCGCTACCTTGAAAAGGGCCGGAAACGTTAATCTCTGCCATTACTTTCTCCTGAATCTATCGCGAATGTCTACGCGTTTTTCTGTTTTAGTAGTATACCCCATAGGGTTACTTACAAATTCAGCACCAGCAGCAGCTAACCGATCTGCCTGCGCTTTCTCATCATCCATACCAATCATACTGCTAAGATGCATAACTACACCCTGCACAGAATCTGCGCGGTCATCCATTGCTAGAGAACCACGATCAGACGTAATGTTGGCCAACTGGTATAAACCAGAAGATACAGTACGTTTAGTCAGTGGGTGTTTATTAGCGTACTCAATATCCATTTCAATAGCGGACTCAAGAACTACTAAGCGATGCCTACGGGCCAAAGGTGAGATTGTATCAATGATACGTTTCTCTTTCTGACCAACAGAGTAATAACCCTCAACACCAATGTTGACACCCTGTGGGATAATACCCTCATTACGCATCTTCTCAATCTCTGCTAAGAACAATGCCTCTACAGTACCATGACCCATGTTCTTCTCAATCTTGATATCATAGGTTTCGAGGTCTAAGCATAGGTTGATAATAGTACGCATGTTCTCCGAGGATACACCACCAATCAAACCACCCAGCGCAAACAGGTGGATGTAGCTACTGCATGCACCACCACCTGCAAAGGATACTTCGTCACCCCCACTACCAGCAGGGTCTACTACCATTACCTTATGAGTGTACGGCGCAAAGGCTTGAGAGCTAGATGCTGCGTAGTACATACGTTCACCTTGAAGCTGCATAACACCCTCAGCCTTACGTAAGGTTCTAGGTTCTGCACTGTACTGGATAATCTCTGGTGCTGCCATAGCATCCCAAGTACCTACGATCAGATCACTAAGTTTGATCTTAGTACGCATAGCATCTGACAACGTAGTGTCTAGCATGTACTGTAGGTTGAAGCCTTCTTCACCCCAATCTAGTTCTTTCTCAATCAGAGCATCCTCATCATAGCGCACATGGTCAGCAGGTTGCCCACGGTTACCAGATAAGCCACCACCGGTTTGTAAACTAGGGTCACGTTCAATAGCTTCCAGAATCATGGGTGCTAAGGTATTTGGTAGGTAACGCTGGAGTTCCTCATTAGTAGGATAGCGACCGGGCCAGATACGTACATCGAAACCCCGTGCTGGTAACGTCTTGTAAATACTGTCTTTAGTTTGCGGTGTACCTAGATATAGTGTATGCCCGTGTGTACAGATAGAACTGAAATCTTTAGTCAGCGCAAGTAACGTATCGCGCATAGTCTGGGTCAAAGAGTTCTTAGTAGTTTCTACGTCATCAGGAATTAGTAGGTCTGCACGTTTACCTTGAAGGTTAGCAGTAATACCCACACATGCAATACTCGCGGACTTGTCTACCGGTTTAAGGTCACAGTGTACATCATAACCCTCTACGGATGTTCTATCACCCCTTGTCTTATCTGGACGTAACCAGCAGAATAAATGCCATTGTTCAATGATACGAATGATAAGCAGTGCTACATCAGATGCTTGTTTCTCACCACCGGATACTACTAGGATACGATAACTTTGATCTTGTACTAAACACCACACTGCGTACAATGCTGCCAGTGTGGATTTAGCTTCACCACGTTGAGCCTGCACCATGCGCTTCTTAGGGCCAGTCTGCATGTAGTCTGCAATATCCAATTGCATATCTGAAATCTTAAAGCCGAGATATTGCATACCTAAGTCTGCAAATTCTTTGAAATCATGGAACGTAGCTTTAAACATCATTGCTAGTTCTTCACGTAGATCAATAGGCATTTCAGCAGCCTTCTGGTCCCACTCTTTCGTAATCTTTGCTAGTTTAATTAATCGCTGTGTTGTCTTTTCTGAAATCATTGACTTCTCCTTTATTACTGAAGAAGGCTCCGAAGAACCTTCTTGGATAATACTAGAGAACGTTGGAGATATTACCCTCATCACCAATAGAACTTAGTAGTTCTTTAGCCCGCTTTTGTCGGGCTTGTTCAAGCTCATCTTGAAACTCATCCTTGATGGCCTGCATCTTCACATCGTCCACATCAGCTGTAATGTTGTTGTTCTTTAAGAACGTTACCATTACAGACATGTCAGCCGCAGACATAGGGATGCCTTCAGCTTTGCAAATTTCAATATTTGTCATGAACATGTCTGTTAGCATTTCATGGAGTTGCGCGAGTTTACTTACTTTAGCTGCCATAAGTTACCTCCATAGTTACCCTTGCTGCTTATATTCTAATACATCGAGGCGTTGCTCGATAAGATCACACCTGCGCCGCTGGTATGCTGCTTCGACGAAAAGGCATTGATCTGAACGAATACCCCAGCGATTTCCTGCGGAACGTACCAGTCTTTTTTCACCCGTATCACGAGGTTCCAGCTTGCCATCTGTGATCACGTACTCAATTAATGGTTCGTACACGTCTTCCCACTCGTCGTAACACAGCAGACCATAACGTGTACCATCTAAACCGCGTGCCGCAAAAGCATCGCGTACTTGCTGTGCAATAACACCAAAATGCCAGCGAGCATTGTCACCTTTCTCTTGTAGCTGTACTAACCAGCGAAAAGCAATTAGCTGCACATCCCCCCACGCGTCAAGCACGGCATCATCAATCGGTAGTGGGGCAGTCTTCTCCCTACCGTCAGATGTATTGATTGCGCCGGTTCCCGCATAAACAACGGAAGCTCTTTGAGCAGGCAAGCCAAAAGATTTCACATTATCATTAGCTGGGGCAAAATTGCTATTGCTCATCTGCCATTGTGGTACATAGCTGCCTGTGGATGTATCGACAAAATCGATGCCCGCCACGCCGCCGCCTCCCTTATTGTAGACGAAATCAACCTCACCACGTCCACCACTACGGTTCCACCCGATATACGCCCCTGGCGCATTTTGAGGGTCGATGCCGGCTAAGTTCGCGCAGAAACGTGCCCAGCCAGCCGTAGTGCTAAAGCCTTCCGTGGAGTGACGTTGAACGTCACCAATAGATAGACCACTAAACCAAGCAATCTGATTGGATGGAGCGCTTTGGTAGTTGAATATCACACCAGTAGGCCCAGTGCAATTAATGCAAACTACTGTGGCATTAATCTCATCAAACACAGGTGTTGTATTAAAATGGCAGCCTTCAAACACAAACACTGGTCGCTGCCCCAAGCCGCTTGCAGCCTCTATGTTTTGTGTAATAACACCACTGGTAAACTGACAATTCAAGAAATACCCGCCTCGCCAGAAACGCCCCTGAATGTAACCATCAGAGCCGATACCCGTAGGGAAATAAGAATCTTCAACACAAATGAATCTTGTACCATTCCCTACCGCGTTCGATTTAATTGCATACGAGGTCATGGCTATAAAGTGAGCGCCACGAATACCAATTAAGTTGTACGATCCGCCAGTAAGCTCAAGGCCGGACAGTACAACGTCGGTAATTGTACCGTTTTGGCACGACATTCGCAGACGGCCGCCATATAGTACAGAATCGCGTATTTTCAGAAAGCCACCTTCGCCTTGCAGGCTTACGGCAACTGTGCTGGTGGTAGTGCCAGAACCTCGCGTAAAGATTCCATGAATATCCGAGTCATGGAACTGGTCTAGGTTAAGACCCACCCCGACAAAATCTTCACACCACACGTTGTAAAGTTCGTTGCCATTAGAGGGGGCGACGCCATCACTTGCATTACCAATGAAAGAGAAATCTGCACCCCTACTTGTGTTATTGCCATTAATACGGAAGCCTCCGAGGACTACACCTGCACTGTTATTTCCGCGTAGTACATAGTCATCGGATGTAGCATCCACCGTCGCTTTAAACACAGGGCTACTAAACCTACCTCCTTTACCTGTAAAACTACTTACGTGCTCTCGCTGCCCCTGCCCGGCTACAGCAGTACCTAGCGTGTAATCGTTTAGGTAAGCGTTTTTGACACGGGTAGTTAGACCATCGCCAAGGTCAATGGCCTTACCCTTGGTAATGGCTGCTTTGGTCAGTAAGTTGATTGCTGCTGTATCGTCAGCTGTGCTGTCCCATTTTGCACCAGACCACTCCTTGCCAATGAAGTCACCAAGGTCACGCACCAGCCGCCCACCAGTAATGGCGTATACAGTAACGCCATCTGCGGACGTAGTACTATCCTTTAGAAAGAGCAGCGAACCCCCACCACCATCACCTACAGTGTGGAGACCGCCAAAATGGACTCTCGCGTTATCGGGTAGTGTGGAACCATCAAAACCTACGATAACTTTATCACCTGTAGGAATACCTTGTAAAGCTAGTTGTGTACTTTTGGCTTCCTCAGCCTCAATACGTTCCACTAAAGGGGGTAGTAAGCCTGCGTTGGGTAAATACTCTTTAAGAGTCTTTAGGTTAACCGCGTCCCCATCGGCAGTTGGGTCCCCTAAATTCAGGATACGTTTTAGATGTAGGTCTACATCACTATAGAAGTCACTAACGTAAATACCTTCAGAGTACTCTTGAGCTAGGAACAATAGTTGTTCAAAGTTTTCATCCATACTGGTAGTGCTAAAGCGAGCGCCTTTAGAAAACTCATGCCACATTTCATCAGTTAATGTTTTACGAATTACTTTAAGGGTACTACCACTAGCTACAGCAGGTACTACTTGAATACGTGTGTCGGTAATCCATACATAGCTGTAGGCCGAACCATCAACTAGTACATCATCTACATATACAAAGATATGGCTTTTATCCATATATTTGATGGAGAGGTCTAAGACCTCTAAGGTTCCATCCGATACAGCAGTTTGAATACTGTATGCCATTATTGCTCTTCTCCTTCAAATGCACTGAGCATTAGGTTAACTGGTAAGAATACACTCAAGAACGGGATGTTCTCTACAACCCCTCTAGGTGTATCTGGAATACTTGCTAATTCCACAGTAGAGTTAATAGGTGCAAAGCCAGTGAAGCCGCCACCCATACGACCACGGTAAATTAAATCCCATGGGATAGTTGCTAGACCTAATGAGGACATAGCTTTCGGTACACCATTACCCAGATCAGCATCCCACTCTTTACCACCTGCTACGTTAGCAGCAGCAGCAGATACTACTGCCAAAGGTGCTTGATAAGTCATAATACGGGCTACACCTAGCACACCATCGCGGTTGTATTGTCGTCGCAGTAGTTTGTTATGGGCTGCAAACACAAAGGACATAAATGGGAAGATAGTCTTACCTACGTTAGTGTCCATAAGCATAGGCCGTTCACCACGACGTAATGCCAGTACAGATGTATCTGCCATACTTAAAGCGTGGGTACTAATCTCGTCTAGTGTGCTCGGGTTCCACTGTTCCATATTCCAACCATACCGCTTAAAGTCGCGTGCAGTATTTGCTAATACATCTTCCGGCAGACCTTCTTTGAGGAGAAGATCACGGGCCTCTGTACTACCGTTGATAGCTGCTTCTAAGCGTTTCTGATATAGACCCGCAAAGATTTTAACTTGGTGCCTACGAATAGCCTCACTGCCGTTAAGGAAGCGTACCGATTGTGCAGAGTACTGAATACTCTCATGAATACTATCTACCGCACCTTCAAAGTTATCTTCCATGTAGGATACTACAGGACGGAATCGACCATCTGCTACGAGACGACCGGTGATAATATCTTGAAGTTCTTCAGCTTCCTGTTTGGTCATGTTAGCAATCGAACTCTTTTTCAACATAGGTACGAACTCACGTACAACACGCTTGAGACCATATTCGGCAGCTAGGGCTGCGTATTCACCAATGTTGTAAATACCGGAGTTCTTCAAAGCTAAAGCAGAACCTAGTGCTGTAAGGCTACGCAAAGTGTCTGGCATTTGATCACCAATAGGACGACCTAATGCTAATTCTCGTGCATGATCTAGAATCTCACGTACTTCGTTAGGGCTCTTACCTGCTGCAAAGGCTTCGTCTGCTGCTTCATCCAAGGCTCTCTGGAATTCACCACCGCTACGGAAACCTGCTTTAGCCAACCCAATACGGGAAGTCATTTCTAAGGTGTACCGTTCCATGGTTTTATGAATGTCAGGTTCTAAGAATTCAGCTAAGGTAAAGCCACCCATATCCTCCGATAAGTCCCAATCCAATCGCTGACGCAAGGATTTAGTAACATCACCTATAGAGTTCATATTAGGATTACCAAAGGATTGTTCAATAGCTCGCAGAATTTCAGGTTCTGGTAGACCGGCACCTCGAAGGGTGTTCACTACTTCCTCACGGGTTAAACCGTTAAGTTCCCATTCACGGAATTTAAGTTCCAGATCACCTGTCTTCTCACCCTGAATGGTTTTCAAGAATTGTTTACCAATACCCTCAGCGTCACTACCAGCAAAGTGACCAATAGTCTTAGTAATTTGCTTACCAAAGGCTACTGCAATATCTTTCTCAGTCTTACCCGATCTACGCATAAAGTCACGGACTCGATCGTAGTTCCACACAATACCTAAGTAGTTACGCGTACCAAAAGTATCTGCTGCACCCTCTACACCTGCCTCTTTGGCACGGCGTAACATTTCAGTAGCGAAGCCAGACTTCTGGTAAGTCTCAATAACGTCGCGCAGCACGGGGTCAGCAGGTAAAGGTAACTCTACACCAAACTCCATTTCGTGCTTACGGCTAGCGTGCAACCACTGCTGAACTTGAATGCCTATATCTTCCCGCTGTTTACGATAAACTGCACGGACACTAGGTCGTGGGTCCCAAGTAAACAGACCGTTCTTAGTCATGGCTTGTTCTATGGCTTTGATTTGGCGTTGAGCATCAGCTGCAAAGTTACGCTGAAACGCAGTAGCTGACATTGCTTTATCTTCCCAAGCATTACCGAATACTTTGTCTGCAAGGGCTTTACCCTGTGGGCCTAGACCGTGCAACGAATCCGTGAAGGATTGCCATGTCTTAAAGTAATCAATAACACCTTGTAGTTTACCGCCTGCTTCAGCTTTAGTAGTAAAACTCGGTACAGTAGGTTTCAACTTGAATGCTTTATCTGTACCCATGGCAGCACCAATCATAGGACCAACCATGTTTAACAGTACATCACCATCAGACAATGTGTTGGGTAAAGCAGTACTAACTGTACCGGCAGCAACACCTGCTACACCAATCTGTTCAATGGCTGATAGTGCTTTCAATTTACTAGCACCTGCACCAATGAGGAAATCAATAGGGTCTACAGCAGCACCTAACAAAGTACCGGCTGTACTAGCCTGCATTGCTTTAATGTTGTTTTCTTTTTGGGTCCAGCGTTGAATACGATTCTGAAAGTCTTCTTGAGAAACAGCACCTTGTAGGAACTCTTGTTCATCCTTGTCCAAGTTAGCACCCTTGAACTTCATATAACCAGCAACTGCTTTGTTTACATCAAAAGCGGTATCTGCATTATAGTGACTGTCGTTCCAACTAAACGGGTCAAAGATCATACCCATTAATGTATTCTCTCTGGCGGATGCTAAGAAGGCATCACTAAAGCCAGGGTTCTTATCCCCTTGTACAATGCTCTCGTTAGTAGGTATTGTAGGTAATGTTAAGCGTTGAGCTTCTTTATTAGTAGCACTCTCTGTGCCACCGTGTACCCCAAACTCAGGTGGGTTTAGAGTTTGAATAGTTCCGTAGTCCATAGAATACTCCTGATAAAGAAGCCCACCGAAGTGGGCATCCTGTTAATTGAAACCTTCCGGTCCAGATACCTGTAAAGGGTATGTTGGCTTTGTTAGGGCTTCTTTTGCGTAAGTGTTGATATCCTTACCTGTTGGTTTGTAAGGCTTCCCATCAGATTTAAAGCCAGCAACACCTGAGGCCATTGTTGGGTAACTACCTTTAGTGAAGGCATCTTGGAATTTACCAGACTTAAGTCCAGCAACAGCACGTGCGTTATACACAGCTGCAACATCTTGAATACCTTGAAGGTACATAGCAGTTCGCGGATGGTTCTTACCTTTACCACCAGAGGTGCTATCAATATCCTTGAATAGTGCAGACTGATAGAACATATCTACAGCTTTCTTAGGGTCTTGTTGGGCAGTCTTGATGATATTAGCGTAAGTGTTACCACCACCTTGTGGACCACCTTGCCACATAGCATGAGCCATACCAATATAGGCAGACTTCAAACCAGTTAGGCTAAGGTTCTTAGCTTCCGGTAAGTTAGCTGCTTTGAGGTATTGGTTGTAGTTCTTGAAGTAGTCTTTCACGAAAGAACCTACTACTTGATCTTCTGTACCGTTGACTCTTGCAGCAAGAATCTTTTTCTCCCATTCAGGATGAGTACCATCCATACGAATACCAATACTGGTAGTACGTACGTTAGGTCGAGACTTGTCAGTAGCACGCACGTCAGAGATATTACCCTCATAACGCACCATACTAGCAGCCATGTCTTTAGCTAACTCCGGGCCAAAGGCATCTTGCCAATCTTTAGTTACAGTGAATTGTTTAGTCCCTGTAGCAACAGTACCGATTGGTAAGCGTCCACCATCCTTCTTACGAGATTCGATGATCTGCCAACCAGTTTCATTTACTACAGATACACCATAGCGTTGTAACGGAGTCATACGCTGACCGCTAGAATCAGTAGCACTGATTAGTAGTTCATTACCAACTACGGTCATCTGTACATCTTCCTTCTTGAAGTTACGATCACCGTAACCGTTGAACTTATTGTAGAAACGGTCACGAATAACCTCAAGAGAAGACTGTACAAGTTCATCCTTCATACGTTCGGTACTATTACCTACCCGTAGGGAATCGCGCCAACCCTTGTTAGCAGTTACAAAGCCAGTATCTATAGGAACCAATCTACCAAGTTCACGCAGTGCACGAATCTTTTGAGAAGGTGTCATTAGTACTTGACCTTGAGCCTCCATCACAGCAAGTTCTGGTCTAGCAGCATCCCACGCTTGATTCAATACTTGAGCACGTTTAGCCAGTACATCATCACTAGGGTTGTTCCACCAGCTAGTAGCTTTACCACTATTAGCGTCACCGATAAGTGGCCACATATGAGAAGCAAAGAAACCAGACTTCAAATCCTCGGCGGTGAATCCACCACCCTTGCTAGCGGCCCCGTTAAGGCCTCCACTCTGACGAGTAGCAATGATTTGATCTTTGTAACGTTGAATCTCTTTCATGTCGAACTGTACGTTCTTACCCACATTGGGACCAGTACTGAAATAAGCCTCCATAGCATCGCGTGTATCTTTATCGTCTACAGCGGCTAAAGCTTTACTCAACATATACGGGTTACTACGTTGCAGTACTTGGATTTGTTTTACGAATCCTTGATAAGCTGCTACGTGTGTTCCATCTACTGTGCCTTTAGTGAAGTCTTCAGGCTTAGTGCTAAGCAGTACTTCAACTTGAGGCATATACTGTTTGAAGCCAGCGGTTACAGCATGACCATTCTGTGTGTTTATACCTGCACTGATAATTGCTTTTGCTGCACCATCGTAGTCCTCACCGAACTGTTTAGCGGCATGCTTTACAATCAGGTCAGTACTCTTAGAATCCGCATCAGAACCAAACACGGCTTGGCGCTGTGCATGCGAACCAGACAGAGCTACCATAGAACCTTGAGAGTCCTTCATGGTTTTCTGCTCCAGTGTTTGCAGCTTATTAATCAGTTGGGTAACTTTACTGAATTCAATAGTACCGTTAGCACCAGCAATTTGGTATTCCTTGTACTTACGACTAAAGTCTTCCGTTGTAAAGGTTAGTTGACCAGAGTCGAACATACGTTCAGCTTCAGTTAACTCTTGTTCCATAACATTGCCGTTATAGTCCATAACCGCTTGCTGTTTATCGCTGAGGATTTCCTGAAGTTCATTGTATGCCTTTGGTGACATACCTTGAGCTACTTCAGAGTTTGCAAACATTGCAATACCTTGAATAGCTTGTTGACCATCAGGTGTAGCGGGGTTCGCACGTCGAGCTAAGGACTTGACTGTATCTGAAATGAAGTTACTAGCGACACCAATAGGGTCAGTAGAGTTGGCATTGTTTGCCTTCAGTTGCTCAAATGCACCATTCAGATAACCGGTTAAATCTTGTGGGTTTGCACCACTAGCCAGCCAACCACCCACAGCAGCGTTAGTAGTTTTGTAGTTTGCAGCTGTTACTGCTTGCTGTAGACGTACTTCACGATTCTTCTGGAATGTGTCCATAGCCGATGCAGCAAACGTAATATTCTGCTTCTGTGCAGCTAGTAGTGCCTCACCTTCAAGACCAGAGTTCTCTAACTCCTTGGTAAGATCAGCCAACATAGGCCTCATCTTAGTCTTGAATGCATCCAGATCACCACCAGCATCAAGTGTTTCTTGTGCTAGTTGAGGTAACGCTGCGGTCAGTTTACTTTGCTTATCAATAAAGCTACTGTACGCCAAACCTTGTGTATAAGCATCGGGTGTTAACCACGATTGCTCTTTGATAGTTCCAGCAGCATGGTCTACCATAGCTTCTAGGAAATCAGTTTCATTACCCTGTTTTACTTTAGCGTACTTACCTAGTAGGTTAGATAAGCCAGATTGAACACCTGCTAACGGGTCTTGTGCATCTACACCACCTGTTACTTTTTGAGGTGTAAACGAGTAACCCCCAGCCTGTGCTTGCTCAATAGCCATATTAACCTCCTAAGAGTAAAGCAGAGATACCTTTAGACTGATTAGTAGTCTTGGAGGCACCTGTAGTTTTAAGTTTATCGGAACCCTTCGTTGCACTATAAATGTCAAAGGCTGCACCAGCCAAGGCAAAGATGTTATCAAACTTACCACCCGAAGATACTAAGTCTTGACTCATATCACGCAGTTGACTTTGACCACCTTGGGTTAAGTTTACCAACTGAGTGTTAAGGTTCTCATTATTGATTTCGTTGTTCAGTCTAACCATCGCTACGTTTTCATCTAGTTGACGATCTAAGTCGGCCTGCGCTACTAAGGCAGTAGCACCAACAAGATCAGCAGCAGAATACTGGTTAAGTACATCTGCTGTGGCATCACCTGCTGCACGACTAAGATGACGTAATGATCGGTTTACTTCTAAAGAAAGTAGAGTACGTTGTCGGTTTACTTCAGAGATACCTCGGGCAGTCTCTGCAATAATTAATTCGTTCTGCTTTCTTGTTAATTCTAGTTGTTGTTTTAAAGCTGCGTTCTTAGCTTTGTCTGCCGAGCGGCCAGATAGGAACCCTAGTGCAGCGGCACCTGCTGCTACCCAAGGGTTTCCCGTAGCCACGAAGGCTTGAGAGCCTAAGCTAGCGGCACTGCTTACACTAGAGTTTGCCATATCTTCCCTTATAATCTACGACGTTGAGGACGTACTTCAACCTTTAAGGTATATTGAATGTCCTTAATGTTTAGTTCCCGTGTACCACTTGTGCTGATGTTCACCTGTACCTGTTCTACTGGAATACCAATAGGTACAGAAACATCGCCAGTAGCTACGGACTGTGGTTTACTAAAACCAAGTTCACTACTGCGCCACAGTATTGGCTCACCTGCAAAATCAGTGGTGTCTAAATCAGACTTAATTTCTACATCAAACTCACCTGTCTTACGGACAGAAATCAAGTACCGCTTCAGAATCATCTTACTGTCTGTGAGAGGTACATCTTTGCTATCCTTAAGTACAGGCGACGTAGGAGACATTAAGGACTTAAACGGTAAACCAATAACAGCTGTAGTATTTGCAAAGCTACGTGCAGTACGTAGAGTAGTTGTATTAACCACCTCAAAACCTACCGGTTCGCCTTTTAGTGAAGTCTCACTACATGCAAGTAATACGCTGTCAGTTAGGGTTGTAAGTTCAGCAGGTACTGTAACACTACGATCTACAACAGATAATGATTTGTAGAAGTCTAGGTAGTAATTACCACCATCACTAAAAGGTGTCTTACCCTCAATGGTGGCAATGATAGTTTTACCAGCCGTACTCCCTAAGACTACAAGTGTATCCCGTGTGTAGTGAATACCAGTTAAAGGTAAACCAAATTCCCAGATACTAAATGCCATCTGCTTTCTACTGTCAGCATCCCAGTAGTATTCGTGGGATAGCAGTTTAGTAGTCTCAGTATCCCCCAATACCACCACGTGACTATTAGTACTTGATTCTGCCATTGCTACAACGGAACCTTGTAAGAATGTCGGGATGTGGTCCGTTACTTCTTGATAGGTATACTGAGAGTCTACCAGTGTACTAGGAACTACTTCACCTAGTCTGACATACGCAGCGTTACTATTAGGAACCAAAATGGTACGAGGTGTATTAACCGGATTACAGTTTAGTTTTAAGTTAGCACTACCCGTAGGTACTATCATGGCAGTACTAGGCGTGATTGCTGTATTACCACTAGGGATTACTGCTTGGTGCTTTTCACCAAACACAACCAAGTCCTTATTGAATTGAACAGCGTACTTAAAGCTAGCACCAGCGGCTTTTGCAGAACTAATCTCAAAACCATCTGTGCTTACCAAACTGGTTACCGTAGTACGCATGAACTTAGTGTAGTCCAAGCTGCTGCTTGCACTAACGTAAGCACCACACAAAATGATTAAGCGTCCTTGGTAGGATGCAATACCGGTAATATCCGCATTCACAAAGTTGTGGTATGGATTGTTATTATCGTCGCCTGCTACACGTAGTGGGTATGTGTTCGATAACAAACTCAATACACCTGTAGTACCTACTGTGTAGGGTAACGGCATGTTCGTCACGCTGTTATTACTACCGTACTGACTTGTCTCTACCCACGAGGCACTTGAAGAGTTCCAAGTGTAGTAGGTTTTTGCTGAACTAGTACCTACCGAAAGTACAGCCTGATCTGCATCTACAGGCAATTTTGCTGGTAGATCAGAAGCCTGTGCAATATTCATAGCGGCACTAGTTAGTACGTAGGTTAACCCGTTATTACTGGTTACTGTAGTACTGTTTGTATTCGCCGGACTCTTAACTTTACGCGTTAGGAAGATCATGGCACCATCACGTACACTATCAAAGTTTGCGGTGAATGTTGCATTGGCATCCATCTGCGTTTTGAATTGTGTAGCGATAGCTTCTGGTGTACTGTTAGCAGCTGTGGTATCTGTAGTGTACGCAAAGTCAAATGAGCCAATACCACTTACAGTTACATTGACTGCATAACTCCGACTGAACGCACCTGTACGGATTAACAGGAAGCCATCATAGACAGGATTGCGAGCACTCGTATCAGTATTACTTGCTACAGGTTTCGCCTTACGGTTAAGTATGAAGCCGGTAGAGCCTACAGATGCTGTACCAATATCAGCTACAGACGTAGCTGTACTTAGGTAAGAAACTACAACAGTATCTTTAAGTACCCAATTGGAATCAAACACGTAGGCTGTGTAGTTAGCAAGGTTCCACAGGATGTAGAAAGTACCTGCACTGTTCTCGTACTCTGTAATTACTACCTTACCATTTTCAGTAGTCACCGGTAGTACTGCTTGTGTAGCAGCACCACCACGACGGCGAATACCATATGTGGGGTCAGACCACATGTTAACCTGTGCTTTTAATTGACCTTCACGCTTAGATGCATCCTCTTGTTGAGATACACCCTGCAATAAAGAACTATATGCACTATCTACAATTGCCATGTTAAGACCTCAAGGCAGAAACAAAGCGGAATACAGCTGGTCGATTAAGACTATTGTATTGTCGCTTGTTGATATTTTCCCGGTCTAGATACATCTTAGCATCCAGCTTCTGTTGCATAAGAACTTGAGCAGTATTTTCCATACCATACTCTTGTGTGTACAACACAAGTGCTACGGTAGGTTTGATATATGCAGCAGCAACTTCAGGTAGTTCTTCAAGGCGCATATTGCTTCGTACAGTAACAACCAGAGGACCAGTGAATACATTAGTATCAGCAGCAATATTCCAGAAGTAACCATCAACAATATCAACATCAATATCTTTAGAGCTAACCATAAGTGCATCCACAGGGGCTGCAATCTTACCCTCAGTATCAGGGTAGTATGTCTGAGTTCTTTCATTAAACCACCAACCAATACTGAGTAAAGCTCGAATTTGATCTTCTACTTCAAGTACCACATCGTTGACAGTCGGGTGACGTACATCAACAGAGGATACTCTGCGTTCGCCTAAATACTTCAGGCAGTAATTTACAACTTCAAGTAGTTTCATAATGAGTGCCCCATTAAATAGGGCACTGGTTATGCAACCACCGCCCTAGAGTTAAACTTTAGGAACAGTAGGTACAACAGGCACAGCCGGTGCAGTAGGTACATCAGGTTCAGCTTTTGCATCACCTGCGGTTTCTACTGTAACGTTCACCGGAATAGTTTCTGCTGGTACTGTTTGAGCAGTAACGCTGGGCGTGGCGTTAGCCATTGCTTGCCCAGCGATACGTGCAACATCCTCGTGCCAGCCGCCTACATGGATTTCAGCGGCCATAGGATTAGGTCGGCTCTACCAGTTTGTGCGCGATAACAGTATCAGCACGGCGGATACCAACACTGTACATTTGGTACATATCCAGAACAGTGTTCAGTTCTTTATCATCTTCCCATACCTTCGAGGTGAAGTTGTGGGCGTTGATAGTCAGCAGGGACATAGACTTGCTGAAGGTGATCATCTTAACTTTCAGATCATCAGCCGACAGGGTGAAGTCGTTGTTTGCAGATTGCAGAACGTGTTTGGTATCAGTGTTGTTGTACTGAGTAGTCGGGAACTCGGTAACTTCAATTACCGGTACACCGTTCAGACGCACAAAGCGACGACCGTTGTAATCGCCATCACCAGCACCACCAGCTACTTCCAGATTCAGAAGTTTCGGATGTTCCAGCAGAGCAGCGTAGGTATCTACGTCTACAATGGTAACCATATCGCGCAGCGGCACTTTACGTTTCACCAGTTGGTTGATACCTTCCAGATGACCACGCTTCAGTGCAACAGCGTTAGCTTCACGTTCAGCTTGGTTAGCCGGCGCAGCTTTATAGGTTACGTTAACGGTCAGACCATCAGAGAATGCCGGTTTCAGGTGTGCCGGAGCAGTCCATGCACGAGCCTTAATCAGTTGGATGATGTGAGCTTCATCGAAGGTTTCAGCGAATTCACTACCGTTGTTACGGGCAATGTCCATCAGCCAATCCGGCGAAGTCCATTCATCTTGCCAATCGAACGGGTTACGGATGTAAACCACGGTATCGACAATGTACAGAACTTTATCGTTGGTTACCTTTTGGTTCTCCAGCGCCACACCGGAAGTACGGGACTTCACAGTGCTAGTGTTCATACGGTCAATACGGTAGGTATTGGAGCGATCTGCTACAGATCGTTGGGACGACAGACCCAAGAAGATGGATTGGTACTGAAAGCGGGAATCAACTTCATCGTGGTAGATTTCCAGATGAATATCAATATCCGAGTTAGCACCACCCATGTGGACTTTAGTATTACCACCTGCGTAAGTAGTTGCAGCCATTTATTTTCCTTTCTTAGCGACCAGCTTGACGGCCGATCTGACGTTGTTTAATCAGGTTATCGTAACGTTCGCGGAATGGTCCGGTTTCCAAACTACGATTACCCGCCTCTTTCTTGAGTTCACTCATTTGAGTACGGAACTCATCTGCCGAAAGACCAGCAGCATGATTAGCGGGTAAACCACCAACCAGATTACCTGCGTTAGCAAGTACATTACCCTGCGTATGTTGCATTACGAATTGAATCCCTTCTTTTACTAAGCCACTATCTAGCATAGCTCGAGCAGCTACTTGAATATGTTCCGGTGCAGTTTGTTTAAACGCATCACGGTGTTTCTCCCAAGTTGCTTGATCTCCAGCTACTTCTACAATGGCTTGGTTTACCGTTGCTTGTTGTTGTTCAGTACGGGACTTAACATCAGTAACAACACTTTCTGCTAACGTATTAAACGCAGCTGCTTGGGTACCAAACTTCTCTGCAATGAAAGCCTTATCAATAAGGGTTACATCACCACGTTCAAGGGCTACACCTAGAGCACGCTGTAGATCAGCATCTGTAGCACCTGCAATACCCGCGATGCTATTAATAGCTGCATCGAAAGCAGTATTACCACTTTGGAAATTTACAGTAGTTGCATGTTGAGCTACTGGTGCTGTTTGAGGTACAGCAGGTTGCTGTGCAGGTACTTTATTTTCCGGTGTACCAATGGTAGGTACTACGGGCTGTTGTTGACTGGTGTCTACATTATCACTCATTGAATAACTCCTTCCACAGCACTAACAGCATCCATTGGATTAAGGGTCTGCATTGCTGCGCTATTGTCTTGTTGTTGTTGCTTCAGTTCTTCCGCAGTATACGTGTAGTCTGCAATGTTCAGACCAAAGCTAGAGAACACAGTGTCAATGACACGATCAGGGTCGAAGCGAGGGCTTGTAGCTTTAAGTGCAGGAACAATAGCACTAACCACTTGTGCTGCCTGTGTAAGTAGGTTTAATTCCGCACTACGACCTAAAGCTGCTAGACCTACAAGCACACTGAATTTAAAGCCCTGCTGACTTAACTTAGCTTCTAACTCTGGACGTACTTCTTTGGTACATAGATAAGCTAACGGTTCATGTACTTGCGTACTGATGTTGGAATAAACACCACCCATTAAACTATCTACTTCTTCTGCACCTTGTCGAATCTCTTCTTTGGTAACACGCTCAGCATCGCGCACATTTGCTTTGTACATGAATACTGGGGCTAACCGTTGGAAGATACCTACTAAGCTATCACTGATCTGACGAATCTTCTGGTACTCACCGGACTCATGTTTGGCAATATCCGCAGGATTACCTTGTACGTACCGACCGATCGTAGCATTATTAAGCGCGTCCAAGTCTGTAGTTGCACCGGGTTTTACCAAGTTAATGATCGTACACGCTTCGAGTTCATACAGTGTAAGAGCTTTACTAAGGTCACTTAGCTTTGCAAAGTCACCTGCAAATTCTTCTACTTGTCCACGACCGTAGCTATCACCATTAACTAGTTTCCAGTACACAGGTACATATGGACATAGTTTTTCAGGGTACTCAGCACTAGTGCCTAAATCCTTACCATCAATTTCTTGGGTTACTTGGTACTTAGTTTTAGTACCGTTGGTTACACGCACAACTTTAGTGAACAATGTAACTTCATCTTCTGGCTTGTATTTACCTTGAGTATCTACAGCGCGTTGAATAGCTGGGTCTAATGAACCAAAAGCTAGGAATTCGCGTAAGATGATACACATTACCATACCACTACCATCACGTTTCACAACGTAGTTATGTAGCGAGTACACTAACATCTTTTCATCTTTGCGAACTAATAGCGCATTACCTGTAATCAGTAAGTACGCAGTTAGTTGTTGAAGTTGTGCAAAGGCAGCATTCTTAAATACTTGCTCGCATGCTTCACGTTCAATATCAGAACTCATAGCTTGGGTTGCAGCATCATCCCATTCTGCACCTTCAGCAGAGGCTAACTCTTTAAACATACTTACAGTATCGTCAGTAGGTTTAATACGGAAGAATGGTTGACGTACAGGGAATAACAAACTTGTAATCTTAGGTGCTGCACTATTAACTAATAAAGCACCTACAGATTGGTAATCATGTTCGACTTCGATGTTACCCGACGTATTACCTTTACGTACCCAATCTTTAGGGAATAGCGCAGGTAGTGTCCACAGGGCATACTTCTCACATCGTTTGATTAAGTCGATATCTTTATACTGCTCGTATAGTGCCTTAATAGATGTTTGCATATTACAACCCTAAAGAAGAACTTACGGAGTCAGTTGTTTTCTTACGTTTCTTAATGTTCTCTGCTACAGTCAACGTATCACCCGTAACTACACTTGTTAGATTACTGTTAGCATTACTAGCGTCCAGTAGGTTCTGTTGTAGCATTGCATTAAGGCGATTCTGCTGATCTTGTAACATCAACTCGTTTTGCTGCTGAAGTGCTTTAGCAGTACTATCATCCTGTAAACCCGGAATGATACCTAATGTTAAAGTACCTAAAGTTTTCTTAAGCCAACCCATATTAGCTTCCTATTCTGTTTACTCCTATAGCAGCACATTCAGCACTATCTATTAGGTGTTCAATATGTTTAACTACAGTTCTCTTACCATTGTTATGAATAAGTTCATCTGTATTATAACAATCAGTAATCTCAGGGAATGCCTTCTGAAGGTACTCTAACTGTAGCCGATTAAATTTTGGGGCCTCTTGGTTTTTCATTCCATACTCCATGGATACAGGTGATTTCAAAATTTTGGCATAATAAAATAGGGAACTTCCACAATTTCAGAAGTTCCCTATTACAAATACTAGCAAAACATGAAGATAGCATCCTTGATTTTATTTATATCCAAACTACCGTTGCTTGGTCGAGGCGGTAGCTCCTGGGAAGTTTCCAGTAATTCCACCAGTAGTTGGTCTACATCTCCACAGTACATTTCAATAAATGTACTACGGAGTACTTCATGCATCAAACCAACGTCACTAGGATGAGTACCAAAGCTGTCATGGATAGGTACAATGCTACCTGGAAAACTGTTGATAGTTTTACATAGGTGTGCTGAATCCAGACTATGTACAAAATTAGGGCTAATACTACTAACTGATGAAAGCTTATCGTACTCTCCTTTACCTTTGCGAATCTTCACGGCTTGTACACCCATGCTAAGAATCTTCAGCTGTTGCACATCATACTTTTCAGTCCAGTTAACTACAGGAATACCTACAGGTGAATACCAGCGCATAGGCTTATCACTTACGCGCACTAGCTGTTGTAAGTACTTCATACCTTCGGCAGCTGCTGGTACAGTTAATTCTACAGCTTTACGTAATGCTTTACCTACAGGCACAGCAATAGCGTGCCAAGAGTATTCCGCATAACGTTCTTCCCCAGCATCACGTAGGTCATCTGCTACATACTCCAAAGTACTTTGCAGCGTACTACCGTAGACGTAGGTCATTACAGGGCGCTTGGCCATACTACGCGGAATCTCTTTATCCTTCCAGTAGTGCAACAACACAGGGTCATCAGTCAGTTCTGGAATCATAGGTTCAGCAATCTTCGCTACATGTTTATAAATGTCCGCCTTTTGATCTGCACCCTCATAGTACAAGTTGGTGAACTTACCACCAATGGCATCCTTAAACATTGCAGAGAAATGCTGTAGACCACTACAAGTAGCATCCATAGCTACAGGTACATGACAGATGTAATCTTCGGGGTTGTCCATGTCTAATGCTTCCATTAGTGCTAGACCTGCCTGAAGTAAGGTAAACGCAGTAGATGGTTCAGGACATTCTGCAAATAGTGGGTCATTTACATAATCCCGAATGTACACAATGTTCTCATCTACCCACTCTACGCGTTTCTCAAAGGTCATTTTGTCGTACCCACAGCAGTTTGCCACATGTACCTTTAACCAGAACAAACCTTCTTTACCTAAACGTTTACCTTCAGCAAACTCTAGGCAACCTTTAATAGCATCATGACTTTGTGGGTGAATCGTACTACGGAAGTACAGACGGCCACGCCAATCAAAGAAGGTTGGGAAGTAGAGTTCGTTGTAATCCTGGTACTTAGCTAAGTTGGCTATCTTACTAGCCAACCCAATCTTAGTACCATTACGACGGTGTTCTGCGGTGTACCAATCCTTCATACTGCGTTTCCACTGTGTGAACAATTCCAGTTCTTCTGTAGTTGCTACCGCTTTATCCCATTCATTAGATAAAGGGAAGCTAGGCTGTGGTGTTCCGTTATGTGCAGGCAAACCTAAGATACCTCTAGGGTTTGTCATTGCTTGTCGAACTACAGCAAGTACATCTTTGTTCACACGGTATGGAACCGACTGTGCGTTATTAGCTGCATTGATTGCTTCAGCACAACGCTCAGGTGTTAGTTCAGATAGAATCCATCGACGGTACTTATGAGGCATACTCCTCAGTGTCATCATTGGAGCATACACAGAAAGATCATCAGACAGATAACCACCTTGAAAGAAGTTCTCCCATGGTCTGGGTTTAACTAGCATAGGCGGAAATCGGATTACTGCGGTAGATGCTTCAACAGCTTCTACTAAATGTTTTGCAAGTTCTTCACTTGGTTGAATCTCTTTGTAAGGTTGACCCTTACCACTATTACGGTCTACCCAATGGAATAAACCTGTTTCATAGGCACATCGAACGAGTAGGTTGCCTACACCAATCTTCTCTTCAGAGGACCACGGGTCAATGTCGATACCTAAATCTTTAGCACCTGTGCGGAATTTACGCTGGATGTGGTGGACAGAAGTAGATGCCTCGCTTTGAATCTGGGTTTGTACCTTGTCAACATAGTAAGGATTAACATCCGTTAGGATATCGACAATGGATTCAGTTTCTACAGCTCGGCCAATACTACGTAAAACGTCCTGCATAAGTACTACGTCTGGGTTAGCACAACCTTGAATAATTACACGCCATGTAATGACAGTAAGAATCTCTGGTTTGACTCGTCGCATTAAGGCGCGGTATTTACCACCTACCCCACGGAGCCTACAGTTTACCATTTCCTGAACAAGCGGCAGGGTTTCTTCGTAAGCTCGACTTACAATACGGCGACCAATACCCGTATCACTTGCACGATTCTGTTTGAATGCGTTCAAGGTTAATTCAATACCACGAAGCACGCCTTCATTAGTAGCTTCTTTTTCAATCTCTAATTGCTTGTTCAGCAAATCCATATTACGCAGATTCCTTAGTGTATGTTCGATTACCAATACTGATGCATCGGAATGCATCATGTTCGTCTAACCATTTCTGATACTGTTGAGCTTTAGCAGCATCGTCAGTACCTTCTTTAAGACCTGCACGGGTAGTGTATTTGATTACATTACCTTTGAGGAAACCACGGAATTCTTCGTGAGTTAACTCCCGCAGCATAATCATGATGGGTTGTTTATTACCCAACTTATTGTAGTGCGGAGAAGTTTCCGCAGTACCTTTGTCAACTAGTTTAGTCATACGCTGTCTCCAATGCAATGTAACCGTGTTTGTAAATAGGTTTAACAACTTCCTTCAGTTTAGCAGCAAACTCTTGTGCCGCTAGTTGGGCATGGGCATCCTCACGTTGTTCAATTACACGGCGGAAGAACAACAGAGAACCTGTCCAAATAAAGTTAGTCATTGTATTAAGCGGGAGTACCATACGGGCTTCTTCCGGTGCTACGTGGCCACTTAGCATATCTTTGTATACCTGCAAAGCACGTTCTGTATGGCTAGACATATAGCCAATGTAGTACTCACTGTGGCGGTGAATGTCACCTGAACCTTGTTTAGCGTTGGTCGGTCGATAATGAAAATATTCCGGCAACCAGAACTCGGGTTCACTATCAATATAGCGACGGGACTCCTCGTTCCAGTTACCACCTACCTGATGTTTAACCAGTTGACGTGCAATAAATAATGGAACCTTACAACGCACACTAATACAAGTATGAGCAAACGGGCTCCAATGGTTATGTTTTGCTAAGTAGTTCAACAGACGACCATCAGTACTCAGGTTGAACTCTTTTACTTCCTTAGCAAAGGATACACGGGCAGCGTTAACAATGTTAACATCACTGCCCATGTGGTCGATGTACTCGACACTAATATCAGCTACGTTCAAGTGCTTGCTCCAGTAAATCCATAGGATACACAAAAGTACCTACTACGTTATTCTTGCTATAGGATGTACGCCGACGTTCAAAGAAGTTTGCATCTTCAATACCGCCTACGATTTGGTCAAACCACGGGAACGGGTTTACCAATTCACTGCCCCAAGATTCATCAATGTTAGCTTGGCGAATACGGCGTGCAGCTTGATAACCGACGAAACTGATGGTGTCATCTAAAGTGATACCATTAAGTTCTTTGTAATCCCCGAAGCAGTCAACAGTAAACTGAATGATTAATGGCATTAACTCGTTGTATACATCCAGCAGCCATTGTTGACGAACTTCCAACGGAATCTCATTGAATGCCTTATCAGTCTTAATCAGATGGGCAATAGCACCTACATGCATATCCTCATCGCGGATAGACCAAGCTACAATGGTACACATACCGTTGTACTTATTGATACGTTGATAGTTCAGCAGTTGTGCAAACATACCGAACAGCATTGTGCCTTCACCCAATAGGGATGTGGCGACCATACGCTTGAAGCGAGATTGTACACCAGCAGTGCAGGAGTACTTGTTCAGTACATGATGGATTTCTACAAGGTTAGGATTATCCAGCCACGCAGATAGAACGCTATCATCAATACCCAAGGTCTTAACGAGGAACTTATAACCCTTAACGTGGATGTTTTCACCAGCAGCAAACTCGGTAAGCATGGACTTAATTGCCAAGTCACCTTTATACATCGGGATGTACTCGTCGATGTAGGTATTCTCTACCTCTACATCTGCCTGAGTAAAGAACAGCATGATGTTCTGAATGAACTTACGAGAAGCATCACTGTCTTCCTTCCAGTTACGAATGTCGTCAGACATAGGTACTTCTTCAGGAATCCAGCGGTTCTCAATGTGTTTGTCCGTAATGTCAATAGCCCACTGGTGTGGGCTATGTTCCGGTACAAATTGATCTTTGTTAATTGGCGCAGCCAAGGCATTCCTCCTCGGAGGTTTGTTGTACAAGATCAGCTACCTTTTGACCAGTAGATGCCTTGTGTGTTGGCAGTGATTTACTGTAATACAGCGATTTCATACCTTTCAACCAAGCCTCAAGATGTACACGGTTGTACACTTCAGCAGAGGTCTTCGGTGGGAAATACAAGTTTACAGATTGGGATTGACAGATATGTGGTTGGCGATCTGCTGTATGTTGAATCAACCAACGTTGGTCCATTTCATACGCAGAGGCAAACACTTCTTTCTCGTAATCCGTTAGGAAGTCTAAGCTACGTACAGTACCAAAGTCTACAATGATCTTAGTCCACACTTCTTCCGTATTCATACCTTTGGACTCCAAGAGTCGTTCAAGGTATTTGTTACGTTCGATGTACGTACCGCTTGCAGTCTTACGAATGAAGCCGTTAGCGGTCCACGGTTCAATACCCGGACTAGCATCAGCGAAGATACTAGTACTAGCATTAGGTGCAATGGCAGACCAATGGGTACATAGTTTGGGGATACTAGCATCAATGGATGCTTGACATGCACCAAATTCTTTGGTCAGTCGATAGTTAGCCTTATCACCGGCAGCTTTCAGTTTACTGAAGATACGTTGGTTATGACTACGTGCCATCGGAGAGCAGAACGGAACCATCTTGGATTGCAGGTAGCTATGGAAACCAATAGTACCTAAACCAATATCACGGTAGTACTCCGCGTTCTTACGTGCAGACTCTGCACCTTCCAGACCAGAGTTAATGAACTCATCAAGGACACACCACAGATAAGCAATGCAGTCACTTACAAACAGTTCAAATTGTTCTTGGTCTTTCGAGTATTCGTCCCACTTATCAAGGTTGATGCTACCTAAGCAACATACACCAGTAGCCGGAGTACCATCAGGCATTTCTACAGCTACAGTAATTTCGGTACACAGATTGCTGGTAGTACTTTCAACACCCAGAGCTTTCAGAATATCCGGTCGTTGGTTATTCTGGTTATCTTTGAAGATCAGATAGGGTTCACCAGTTTCACTACGGGTCAGCAGAATACGTTCCCACAAGGTACGGGCAGATACACGTTCCTTCACATCTTTGGTGTGTGGGTCTACTAAGTGCCACGGCAAGTCTTGGATTACAGCTTGCATGAACTCGTCAGACAACAGTACACCGTGATGTAAATTCAGGTTCTTACGGTTCAGGTCTTTGCCGGTAGGCTTACGCATTTCTACGAATTCAATAATCTCAGGATGGGATACATCCAAGAATACTGCTTCGCTAGCACGACGGGAAGAACCTTGTGCAAAGGCTACTACCAGTCGATCGCCTACAGACATGAACGGAACCATACCGTTACTCTGGGAACCATGGGAAGTCTTAGTACCACCGGTACGCAGCTTAGACCAGTCCCAACCTACACCACCACCATTGCTGGCAAGCCATCCGGTTTCAACGTAGTTGTTAAGAATGGAACGCCGGGAGTCACCAACACGGCCTAAGAAGCACGCGATAGGATTACCACGGCCAGTACCGGAGTTAGCCAGTACAGGTGTACTAGGAACAAACCAGTTCTTCTTAACGTATTGGAGCATACGTTGAGCACGTGATTGGCCTAACGTAGCATTGTAGGCTAGGACAGCCCGTGTGAAAATATCCTCAACACAAGTGTCCTGCGGTGCCATGTAACGATCGGTTAATGTTTGTACGGCAAATGGATTAAGATACATCCACTAATTCCTTATAACGTGGGTCAGATTCTTTGATGAATACACCGTTGTGCATGATACCCTTACGGTCTTTAATATCGTTCCATGCTTTGTTAAGGCAAGCTAGGAAATCAATACCTTGGTACCCACACAACGTGGCCGCAGCATCAGCTACTTCGGTAGGCATAAAGCAGTCACCTACTGTGTAGGAGAATTCTCGGGCAATGGTAGCAATACACTCGTGAGGTGTACCATAGTCATCCTTAGCAGCTACTGGTTTACTCGGTTGTCTACCACATTGCAAAGAGCAAATAACAGCAACTACACAGCAGTCACCAATATCATCCCGAATGTCTTTACCTTTAGCAAAATTATCTGCTAGTTCACCTGCTTCTGAAAGGCCTTTGAGGCCCTGAGCTTGGACAGTCGAACCGCTAATAAGGTTACGGGCAGTTGCCCATTCCTTTACGTTCTGTACGAACTCTTCCCAAGATTCAATCATTTCTGTTCCTTTAGTTTTGCAGCAATCTTCTTACGTGCTGCCTCTACTTTACGCTTCTGGGCAGCTAGTGCTGCCTTCTCTTCCTTGGTCTTATGATCTGGGTAAATCACAGGTTGGAAACCTTTCTCGTAGTACGCAATGGCGCCACGCATCCAGTTGATGATGTTATCCATATCACCACCTACACCTGACCAGCAGGCGATAGCGTTCTCTGCTTTACCTAGTGCTCCATTGCAGCCACGGTGAAGAACGCCGCGTACCAAGCCAGTGTCGTGACAATGGTCCAGCACATAATCGGATTTGTTGCCCATGACATTGAGAGAAATCCCTCTACCACAAATAGCACAGTTTCCATTTTGTTCCTTCAGTAGCTTCATCACATACATACGTTGCTGTGATCGACTGATCTTGCGGGCACCTCGTGCTAGTGTTTCAGCTGCTGCTTGTTTGTAATTAAAGACCAATGTGTTTCTTCCATATCTGCCAACGAGCATCAACTTGGGCTACTGTAGTACACCCTGCAAGGATTTCTTGCCACTCGTTGTATTCTTCTTGTGTCATGATGTACTTACGTTGAGCACATTCTTCTAAGTACTTGCGATTGACTTCGGATAACCCAAGGCTACTAATGTAGTGGTATGCTGTATCGAGAGGAACGCGAGTGAGCCATAAACATTCGGCTTCTGGCAGAGGATTCTGGTTGAGTGCTCGATAGCCATCAAGGACAACATTAGCTGCGTGGTCTTCTGAATTGCATCCACCGATGATTTTAAGTGCTGCACTAATGCCGCAAAGTTTTCCATTGTATTTTGTAATTCCTTTAACGTGATCTGCTTGGTCACCCATTAACATCTGTGCCCAGAAGAACGCAGTTCCATGGCCAGTAGGTTTTAAGTTACCTGACGGTGTGTACTTTTCTTGTACATAACCATAACGATCCTTGACCTGTAAGAACTTACCCGTCTCAATATCATACCGTGTAGTAGGTGCGATATTCAGGTCTTTGTCAGCACTATCCAAGATTGTGTTGGGCAGTTGATAACAGTCCTGCATTAATGCATCATCTGCTTCGTATACTGTGTTAGCCACGAATACAATCTGCGGGTGATCTTGGAAATGATCTGCTAGGTTCTCTCGAAGGAATTCCAGTAACTCTGGTTTCTCCTTGTTCAGTCGATTACCTTGGTAGAACTTTTCTGGGATTAGGTAATCTCGCTTGTTCTTTTGAGAGTTCTTAGGTGTTAAGTGTACACGGGCAGACTCACTACCCGTTAAGAACATACGCTCAAGCACATGACGCTCCATACGATTGAACGCTGTTTGAATCTTGGCACACTTGGCCGTCACAGCATAGCAAGGACCATCACCATCAAGTAGTAGTACACGACCAGCTACTGATGCTGGTTTAATTTCAGCTAGGTCAGCTGAGGTTACTCCGAACTTATCTAACATGATAAATAAGGCGTCCCTTTCGAGACGCCTAACCCATTAACCAATAGCAGGTACTTGGGGAATTGCCGGAACAGCCGGTGCTGCTACAGGCTGCGGTACAGCAACTACAGGTGCAGCCGGAACAGCCGGAGGTACTGCTGGGGCAGCTACAGGTGCCGGAGCTACGGCCGGTTGTGCATTCCACGGTGCATCTTGTTGAGGTGTAGCATGAACCGCAGGTGCAGCCGGTGCTACTTGTGGTGCCATCATGGCAGCAGTCATAGCACTAGCAGACGGGTCCAGCAGACGTTGCAGTGGGGAGCCGTTGTAGTTAACTGCTGTTACCAGCAGATCACGCAGCCACTGCTTTTCAGCAGGCGTACCATCTTGTTGTTTGATCAGCAGAGAGTCGTACATAGCTTGGCTCGGTTTATCCCACAGGAACAGACGAACCAGAGATTCATCCAGTGCAGGGCATGGATACCATTGTTTACTGATTGGGTCAATGGCCAGACGAACATCATCCAGATCAATGTTGACGTAAGTCTTATCGTCTTTCTTGGTGTGCTTGATGTTAATCAGGTAGGCTTGACCCAGCAGCTCTGCGAAGTGTTTCTCTGCCTTGGTAATTTGCATCTTAGCAAAGATTTTCGGCAGCTTAGACTTTTCAGTAGTAGTCATAGACAGGCCCATGGTACTGATAATACCCGGCTTACCATCATCATATGTGTAGCCTTCACTGTACATTGCAAACTGCAACATCAGTTGACGCACCGGCGGTTTCTTTTCACCTTTGAAGGTAACTTCACGGTCACCCAATTCGATGACACCTACCAGACGTGCCAGAGTGAAACCCTCCGGCCATACCTTACGTTCACCACCGCCTTTGGTAATTTCGGTAAAGTCAGTTACGATACCACCATCTACTACTGCTGCTACTTCTTGTTGAAATTGTGCTAAGATACTCATTATGTTTCCTTTATTTATTGTCTATTAACAGGGCTCTTTATCGAGCATATTTAATCCGAATTCAGCCGCAGCTGGGAATGGTGTAGTGTCGTACTGCCAGTCTATATAACCTGGCATTGTTTCACACATTACTTTTGGTGTTGTTTCCATCAGATGCTGTACGTATCTACCAGCGTAGCGCGCCCACTCTTCATTAACGGTGTCAAGATAGATTGCATCATGAACTGTGTTAATGGGGAGTACACAGCCACCAAAGAAGTCATTTGCAAATAACCATCGAATGACTCGACCGCAAGCACTTTGTACAATAAACGAGGCTTCACCTTGACACCAATAATTAGCGATTTGGGTGTCCTTATAATCCTGAACAAGCTGCCCTTCAACACGCTTTTCGTAGGTCCGATAAGAGAATCGAGTACCTCCTTTTGCTGTGAAGTGTCCACGTCTATACGCCAAGAACCTACCATCGTCAGATACTTCCCGACACGGCGGGGCGATTGCGCCAGTTCTTTCAACTTCACTTCTAACGACACTTCGAAAGGCGATGGATTGTGGAAACAGTTTTGCTTCTGCATCTAAGAACTCCTGTGCTTCTTCGATGGAACAACCGGTTGCATAGGAAATACCAGCTGCGGACGCACCATATTGAGCAGCGAAAGCACGCGGCTTAATATCTGTACGCATCTGTTTGTACTTCTTATGTTCTGGATGTTCTTTGTTGTGACACTTCTCATAGACACTTTCATATGGTTCACCAAGTACACCTGCTAGGCGATAACAGTGCATATCCGTACCATCCAGCAAGTTCCGCATGAGGTTGTCGTCGTGGGAAATGGCTGCAAGTGCGACCACTTCTAGTGCTGTGTAATCCACCTCAACAATACGGCCAGTGCTACCAAATCGAGATGCAAACATCTCCTTAACTTTGGACGTACCATCACGGGGTAAGTTCTGAAGGTTAGGATCACTTGACGACAATCGTGTAGTGATTGTAGATGTCCCGTTGAGCCGGTGATGAACAATGTTTTCAGGAGTGACATACTGTAACATGCCCTTCGTACCCTTAACATTTCCATCCTTGTCGTAGATGTACGTAATGTAATACGTGCCATTATCTTTCTCCAGCGATTGTAATTCTTTCAAAGGCTTCGCAACCTCTGTGAAGTTCGCTAGAAGTTCCAGAGAGTCTTTACCTGTACTATACACAGGTGTACCTTCTTTGATAACTGTCTCGTTACCATAGAAGTCTACAACTACCTCACGGTCACATAAGTAACGTTTGCCACGGAACTGTGCGCGTTTACCTAAGTACTCATCCTGCACGTGTACAGGTAGACTATTCAGATTAATCAAACCTTCGAAGGTATAGATTGCATCTGCATTCTTTAACTTAGGTGTAGTAGTATCTTCGCGGTACACTTTCAGTTGACCAGCGTTCTTACCACGTTGATAACGATCAGCCCACGACAAGTCTACATTGTCAGGGTTATCTACTGGAACTAATACACCATCAACCTTATAGAAGTCACCCTTTTCAAACTTGGGTGGGTCGTAAGGAACTTTAGTGGTGTATTTAATGGGGCCACCAAACATGAACGCAGACATGTGGTAGTCAGAACCGAAGTTGAATTCAAGTTCTGCTGGCATGTTTTCCGGTAGTAGTTTATTGACCTGAGCTTTAATTTCAGCTACTCGCTCTAGCTGCTCTTTATGGTTACGCTGGGCAACCTCTAGGTCAATAAACAAACCATTGAATGTTGCAACGGCATTGAACAGAAGCGAATCCATTCGGTGCCAGAACATTTCAATCATCCCATTGGCTACGAGTTCAGCATATTGGCTAAAACACACGCGTCGTGTATTCTCAATATCGCCTTCGTTGCTGCTAAGGTATTTCCGAAGGAGTTCTTCAGGGATTTCTGAAGTAAGTTTGCCTTGCTCCCAAAGCAGTTTAACCTCATCCACCTTCTTACTACCACCTCGTTTTACTGAGCAATCCTCTAGGGATGGGTACGTTTCAAGTTGGTGAGACAACAGGTATTCAGCGTATTGGGTACAGAAGATACGACCACCACGCTTAATAAACTCGGTGAATTCCTTGCGATGACGATGCATCATCCAATGAATTTCAAATGTAGCATTGTGAGCTACAAAGATTGTTGCACCCTCAAGTGCTTCTGCTGCCCAAGTAGAAGCATCAGCTTCTTCGCGGGACTTAAAGTACCTGTCCTGCACAGGTCCGTCATTGTGCGCCCAACCGGGCATTACAATGTAGTTATCAGGATGAAACGGAGAAGCTAGGGAACCATAGTACTCTTTGTTCTCCGTTTCAAGGTCAAGGATAAGCCAACTCATTAGCCAACTACGTTGAAAGTTACAGGTTTAACTAGTACCACAAAAGTTCCATCAGGAACATATGTCTGTATGTTATCCGACAGTCGCACCATGTTACCGCTGTGCATCTTAATGTACACTTCTGCATCGGTGTCATAGTTTTTAAGCGCAGACATTAATACAAAGTGCTCGTAAGGTTGTACCTGTTTGTAGGTTTTAATCCCAATAGAGTTACTTACTAATTTAGCCATCAGCTTGCTCCTTATCAATACGCATTTCGCCAACCTTAGGCAAACGCAGTACACCTCTAGATGATTCTTGTAGCGCAGTTACTTTCCAAATTTGACCTACTACGTTGGACTCATCTTCTTGCCAAGCAGCAGTATGAACCTTCATGGTATCTACATCCCAACCTTTACCGAGACCCGCAGTGAATCGTTTACCTTTCCACATGAAGTCAAGACCAGCGATAAGGCCATCGAATTTACCTTCACCAATTACTACACCTACACATTCGAGGTCGGTGGAAATACCACGGACGATCTTGGTAGTACGATAGCCTTTGTGGCCAGCTACCCAATCAGCGTTGATTTCTTTACGTACAGCACCTTCATAACCATCCGCAATAGCTCCTTCTGCAAACTGTTCAAATTCGTAAGTAGTATAACAGAAGTAGCTTTGTACGACGTATCGTGTGTACGGTACTAAGCAACGCAGCTGGTCGTGTCGCATAGCGTACCCTACTTTACTCTTACCTGCCTTTAGTTCATCCAATGTTAGATGATCGTGGAACATGATGTAGCTACGAAGCATAGCTTCAGTATCTTCAGGTGTCCACGGGGTTTTACGGTTGGTGTTTACATAACCGCTGAGGCGCTCAAGAGAAATATAATCGTTTACCAATTCACCGATGTATACACCGGGTTCTTGAGGTACAATCTCGCCCAGCTTACACAGTAGTGCAGCGCCAATGAAGAACTTATTACCTGTACGGCTGAAGAATCCTACTACACCATCAACATCACGGATAGCCATACAGTAAACACCATCGTACTTGATCTGCACCACAGCAGGCCAAGTCAAATCTTTTTCCTTAGCCTTCTTGGTCAGTTCATGATGGTTCTTCACCAGTTGAACAGGGTTCTTGGCTTTAGCTAGGAATGCTTCAATCTCGTACATGTAATGCATTAGAATCCAATCCATTCGTTTTTGTCAGGGAAGAAATTACCGGCAAGTTTATTTTGCTTTTCCATTCCTTCCAGACCCATTTTGTTTTTAGGTGTCCAGATACCGCGTGTATGTTCCTGTAACGGGTCATTACGCAGCATACCCATAATCATCAGCAGATCAAGTGTAGTTTGTACACCGATCTTACTGTTCTGCAAGGCTGTTATTGGTGGGTGTAGTGTTTCTGAACCTTCAGCGGATACTTGAATAGTACCCATGTGAATGAACTTGTTCTGTGCAGCTTTCTCACGCATGGAGTTCCATACGTATTCTGCTGCGGTATGTTCAGCCATGTTAGGCTTACCAGTATCAATACGACCAGTCATGTCTGTGATTACCATGTAAGGCTTGTGTGCCTGAATGATACGCTCGACTTGGCTAATGGACATACCGTGAATCTCTTGGACTCGAATAGCATCCCATGAACCTACGATACTGGTGTACAGCGGTACTAGTTGGTTTTGATTGTGAAGTGCGACCATTTCACTGCGCAGCAAACCTGTAACGGCTTGCCAAATACGAGGAACAATTGTCTCGGCTGTACCTTCATTAACGAGATACAGCAATGGTCGCCCTTCGTAAATTGTCTTTGCTTGGACAGCAGAGCAAGCAGCGATCTTACATAGCAGGGATGTTTTACCGGCATCAGTAGGTGCGCCAAGTGCAATGTTATCACCAGCAATCAAACCACGTAGTCTTTGACCTAACGTGGGTAAGCAAGTTAACTTGATACCAGCATCAGGGTCAGTCGCCTTGAGATAATCACCAATACTACCTTGTGCCCAACCGGCACCACCGGCGCCTAATAGAACCGAACGCGATTGCTCGGTAATCTGCTGGACTTCGTAGGTAATATCAATGTCTTCTCCGCTGTCGTAGTCAGCGAGTACCCTACCAACTTTACCACGGTACCGTAGCTCTTCAAGTTGGTTGACTACTGTGGCGATCTTATCATCGTCTACAGGTTTCTTTAGCTGTTCAATGATGCGTTCAGAGATAGCAATATTTGCTTTCTTTGCTTCTTCATCAGTACTAGCATTGCTAGCCTGAAGTTTCATCATTGTACCTAGTAGGTCAAGGTCTAACCATTGATGTTCAGGGTTCTTGCTGTAGTACAGCCCGAACCACCCAATCATGGCAATGGTATCAGCCGCGAACATTTCTTCAGGGATACTATCACGTAGTGAGTAGAACCTTGTTTTGTTTGTTAATGCCTTCAGCAAGTGAACATCAATGCTCATTTGATTCCTTATGTTAAGTTAGCTAACCACCAGTCAGCCCACATATCTTTAGGGTCATGATCTGGTGTACACCATGCTTCTTTGTAAGGTATCCCCAATAGGTTTAGTTGTTTGGCTGCTTGTTGTTGTCCCAAGCGTCCGGCTTTATCAGCATCAAAAGCCAGTACAACTTTAGGTGCATCTATTAGCTGCACTACCAAGTCCGGGCGAATTACTGTACCTTGCATGGAAACGCAGCTTGTACGGATACCATACAGATCAGTGTAGTACTGCCCTTTCATAGCACTGAAGTAATCTTCAGTCAGTACTACAGTTTGTCCCGGCATGATACCGTGAACACTAGCATAGTTAGTTGTACCTTTATAGCGGTACCACTTAGCTTTGTTGTGCCCCGTGATATCCCGACCGATGAGTAACTCTGGTGTCTTGAATACAATACGTTGATCTTGTTCAGACCACATAGGTCTTACACATGAAGGCCAGCATTCGTACACGTGCTTTGAAATTAGAAACTTGGCCAATTTGTAACCAATAGAACCTACATCTTTGTTCATGTTGATTATGTCTACCAATGGGCCTGGGTCACGTGACTTAGGTGCTTGTTGAACTACTACAGTTTCCTGTACGAATTCCTTTTTGACTACAGCACCTTCGTGGCAACTGTGACAATAAGCGTAGTAACCGTCGGCCTTATTACGAATAACAAGGTTAGGTCTACGTTCAGCACCGTGGTAGATACGTGACCAACGGCCTACAGGTAAACGCTTGGCTTCAGCAAGCCAGTGTTCGGTTAGTAGTTTGCAAGCCATTAAGCAACCTCATGAAGTCTACTTTGCGTAGGACATACGCTGGTACATTAGTAGGCATTGTAGCCACATAGAACGTACGTTCGTCTTTTGTTGCTCTGGGGTTAGGCCAATCTTCTGCTGCTATACAGATAGGTAACCACGCCATTACGTCTTTAAACTCTTCGTTAGTGATCTGCATATAACCTCGGGTGTGTGTAACGTAGGAATTTGATTAACTCTTTACAACTATTGAAGTACCAGTGGTCAGTTGCTTGAGCCATATACCAATAAGACGTAGGTATTTGCAACCACCACGTACCATCTTTGGTACGGGTAATACGCTTCTTACGCATAAGACCTCCAATGTTTAGTGGTGCCCCGTGTCGGACTCGAACCGACAAGCAAAAGCGTCTGAGCTTAAATCAGATGTGTTTTCCAATTTCACCAACAGGGCATTAAAGTATTGGGAGTAGCTCTGCAAAGTAGATTGGCGACTGCGAACCACTTGTGTGCACCGCATGGTCCGCTAGTACTACTTCATCGAGGCTGGCTGCTGTACTCTGGCTAATCCTAGTATTCACCATGTAAGGCTGCAAAGCTACTTCCAATACTTGAAAGTACATACGGTAGTTCCAGCATAGCTTTCATTGACCTTTCGTTGACTGGCATCTTTGTGCTAGTGGCAATTACTTATTACTTACTATGTCTGGTCAGGAAATTAGTTAGGTGCTCTCTTTAACCCGACTGCAAACCACAGGCTAACTAACTCTGGAACTACAGTATGTACTCTCGTACATACTAACAAGGTAACCGCATAAATATGTGATTACCAACTCTGCGACGTGCTATCCCTTTGTTAGACCAAGCGGGCTTAGAGTCCACAGTATGGAAATGTGTATAACGGGTCGTGGTCTTGTTTCCAGATAGTAAATATTGGATGTAAGTGCGAACGGCGACCCGATACGCAGTATTCCATGCTACTTCATCTTCAGCACGCGCAGCCTTCATGGTTAGATAACCACCCCGCTGTACCCAACTGAATTGATTAGGTGAACGCACCACACTACGGACACTTGTAGAATAGCAACTTAGGTTTGTTCTATTGAGAATAACTTCAGCTACTAGACGTTGTCCGTCGATAGGCTCTGACCTAGCTTCGTTAAATACAGCGAGTGCCAACCATAGGACAGCACTCGCAGAATCCATTACTTATACTTCTTCAGTATCAGTAACTTCAGCGTCAGCTTGGGCTTCAGCAGCAGCTTCAGCATCTTCAGCTTCACTGGACAGTACTACAGCCTTAGCAGTCAGCAGTACAGTGCGAGCATCGAAGCCTTGGCCGTAGTAGAAGTTCAGCAGTTTCTGCGAAGAGGTCTTCACAGTCTCTACACCGTCAACCACGATGGTCTTGGACTTCTCAACGATACCTTCACCTAGCAGTACAGCCGGTACAATCTGAGCATCAGCACCACGACCAACACGAATGTTGTAGGTAGCACCCACGGTCAGTTGTTCACGTTCCAGAGCTTCCGCCAGTTGAACCTCCAGCACTTCTTCAGCATCAGCCAGAGAAGCCAGTTTCTTGGCTACAGCAGCAGACGATGGCAGTTTCTTACCGTTTTCGTCTTTGGCTTCATCAGTAGCCAGCGAACGGGCAGTCAGACGCACCGGTACGAATTCGTCTGGTACTTGGAACAGGAACTCGGTACCACCTTCTTCGGTAGTACGTTGGTTCAGCAGAGTTGCTTCTACAACAGTACGACCATCACCACGACCTTGATAGATCGGGTATTTGTTACCGATGACCAGAACCTCACGTGCTTTCGCAGCTTCCAGTTGTTCTTGCAGTTGGGCACGGACTACCGGCAGGGCAGCGATTTTAGCGGAGATTTGAGCAGCAGTTTTTGCCATTGTTAAGTTTCCTTATGATATTACAGTTGATTGGCCACCACAGCCATTATTCGGGATTAACCCAAATTCTTAGTATGCTTCGATCTGTTCGATCAACGCAGGGATTTGTGCTTGTGCAGCTTTAAGTCCGGTCAGTAGCTTTTGTTTAACCTCTGCCTTTACAGCAGGGTCAACACTCATAGCACCTAGCATGTAGGTTGCCATTGGCTTGATTTCTTCTACGACTTCAGCATCTGCGAAACATTGCACGCTGATGGCCTGTGCCATATCTTGAGCAGTTAGGCTCATGCTTTACCTTTCTTGGTCAGTTGAGCGGCTTTGTATTCCGCTGCTTCTACGATACGTTGGTTGTCGTACTCGCTTTGAATGATGTGAATCAGGGCACCCAGAGTGGTACACAGGGGTACTTCCAGATCGTGTTTGGTTCCTTCTAGCCACGACAGCGGTGCACCATCGAAGTCAGTAACCTTAGTTACTTCTTCCAGAATACGTCGGTAGTTGAAGCCCTGCATTGCCATGTAGCTGTTGAGTACGGGGTCGATCAGCAGTTCTTCAAAGCCGTTATGGTACATACCGACTACTACCGGTACTGTACTACCAGCATGGCCTGTTATAGGCAGTTCATCTACTACCAACTTGTGCATGTTGTTACTGGTACGCAGTAGGATGGTGCGAACAGCGCGTTCGATTACAGGGTTAAACACGCAGTACGTCGGGCGAATACCTTTTACGGAATCACCGAAAGACTTGTGTTTGGTCTTGCCTTTTTGTTGCTTTGCCATTGTTATTCTCCAAGGCTGTTGATAAACTGAGTTACCCTGTCGCCAAGGTAACTGGATTTATTAACGCTTCTTGAATTTGAACTTCTTTTTCCAGCGTTGGTATTTTGCCCGACCACAGTTGCTTGACATTACGATTTGGTAGCGTTCGTAACGTCCACCTTGCTTAGTCAGCTTTACGTGGGTGATGGTATTGTAGGCTACATTATCTGCACAGTGCGCGAATACATCGAGGTTACGCATCAGTTTACGCATTTTCTTTGCTACTTTATGGGACATGCTAGTCTCCTTTGTTGATAAACTGAGAAGCCCTATTGCTAAGGCTTCTGGATTTATCTACTCAACGTATAGGTATTCCCCAGTTTTGAGGATGTACGTGTAATCACCCTCGGGTTTCTCTTTGGACCATTTGATTGTGAGTGCAGCCGCACCATTATGCCCGCGAGGTTGATAGAACTCACCCACGTTAGACCATATAAGCAATGCTGTTTCTTGTTCATAGCGTTGCATCATGGTCTTGAGTAGAAACACATCGGTATGTTCAGCGTTGACGCATACAGACATTTCGTCTTTACCTAGGTAACGTCCTAAGCACAGTGATACATTGTTGTCACCGTACTTAGTTCGGAGCATTTGGTATAACTCATTGACGTTACGCAGGTTTACGTGTTCAGGTCTATTGTCCTTCCACGCTGTCAGGATGATCTTCATCTTTGTCCTTGATACGGAGAAGTTGGGAACCTAGTCTACGTAAGCGCTTACGCTGTGCATTGGTGATGTTATCCATTTGCCAGTAGATGCTGTACTTAACAAGGTTAATTTGGAAATTTACATCATCGTATGCAGCGTCCATGAATTCGGTGAACTGTACATGTACTGTTTCTCGCCGCTGTTCTACTACACAGGCTTTCTGAGACATGCTGGTGATACCAATCAGCAGACCTACTACAAATGCTACAACTACAGCAATTACAAGTTCGAGCATGATGCTCTCCTAGTATTGTTGGTTACGATAGCGGAAGGAATCCTTACGCAGCTTACGAATGTTTTCACGAGCAACTTCAGAGAACTCGTGTTTCTCTTTAGGTGCCGATTGGCGTACACGTTTAGCCTGACGTTCATGTTCAGGTGTGTACGCAATATTACGGTTCTTTGTCATGGTGTCGAAGCCGTTGTTAAGCTGGTGTGCTTTTAGATGTTTCATTGAGTTGCTCTTGCAGTTGGTTGATGATTTCTTTTACCTGCACTAGGTTTAGTACTACGTAATCTTCCCCACTAGGTGCATTGACACGTGCTACTAACTCATCACCATGCACCTCTAATTCCAGATAGTCGTCTTTGGCAATACTTTGGCATGGATACCGTATAGTACTCATTTCTGTTCAACCTTGTAGTGGTTAATGATAGTGCTTGCAAGTGCGAGTGCATCTTCCTTAGATAGGATTACAGCACAGGACTGCCGCTTATCTTCATCATGACATACCAGATATACTTCATCTGTTCCAATGTGCTCTGCTTCGATGCTGTCCTTAGGTAGCCGTTGACAATGTGCTTTGAATTGCATGGTTATTCCCAATAAGTTACGGGGTCAGTGATAACACCTACTTCTTGCAGCACGCCATCTGGTGAAACCACACGGCGGTACATTACGTTACCACAGTGAATATCATCAGGCTCAAATCCGAAGAAGTCTTCAAACAGTATTTCCCATTTGGTTATATAGAAGGTATTTACTGTGTTGGCTTTGTTGTAAGGGACTAGCTTTTCCATTACCGCGTACGGTTTACCCATACACATACCAAGCTCATACACTACAGGCATCCACTCTTTTTCTTCACCAGTACCTTGAAGTTGCCAGCATTTATTGATATAGTGCCATGCACCGTCTACACCATTAAGCCACACCTTGATTACTTTATCTTCATCCGTAGGGTGTAAGCGGGTAGCACTATAGAATCCTGCGCCTAGGATTACATTTTCCAAGTAACCCTTAGCTTTGCGCACATCATGGTGGGCATTTACATGTGGGTCGTCGTAATCGTACTCACTGTATGCACCTTGTTTGAAACCATCCGTTACAGCAGCACGGAAGGCCAGCACCAGATTTTGAATAGAAGAACGAACTTGCATTTCCATGATAGTTCCTTGGTCATTCGAGTCCGGCACTGGCCGGTGTGGTGTTAGTCGATGATACCGTCAGCCTTCAGCTTCATGGCCGTCTTGTAGGACAGAGCGTAGTTGCTTTCCATGGAAACGGTGAAGCGGCGGTCGTTTGGGTTTACTTTGAAGCCAGCTTGCTGGAAGGCTTGAGCCATAGTGGTCAGACGTTTCATGATGATGAATCCTTGTGGTTGGTTGAAGGGTTGTCAGTTTTTACGTGATGACAGCACAACGATGTGTAAGGCTACTGAGTTCTAAAGGCTTCGCCAAGGCCACCGGCATGTTATCTTCAGACTAGGCTATAACTACCGTGTTAATTCACCTAGAATCCCGTGAGGGTGGTGTGGGTTCCGCTAATGTACAAAGTTATCAGAGGAGAGGATTGGAACCCACACCGTGATCTAACAATGCGAAGCCTCGTCGCCAATTGGCAGGCAAATCCGTATGGACATAGCCTCGTGAGATACTTGATTGTTAGATCAAAACAGCTGGATGCTGTAGTTTAGCATCCAGCTAACGGTGCTATTAGGTAACTCGTAGTCACCCAACTATACAGGTGATTTCAAATATTAGAGCACGGACTCTAATTAATTAGAGCTTGAACTCTATAGGTGTATAGAGTAACTACTCTAATAGGAAGCAAAGGGAGTCCAGAGGGACGGGAGTCCCTCTGGTGAATTTTGAGGACGTCCGAAGGACTCCGATTACTTTCTTTGCGGAGCGAAGCGGAGCAAAGAAAATTTTTTTTTTAAGGTAGTTATTGCAACAGATCGGAAGAGCGTCGTGTAGGGAAAGAGTGTCTTCGCCTGTGT
>OGVG01000001.1_pt1 | contig 54368 bp, 71 predicted proteins | sample 1575691 | NCBI WGS metagenome assembly OGVG01 (sample SAMN07581545, study PRJEB24739) | freshwater metagenome | reverse complement strand
TTCCCAGTCACGATACATAACCGCTATATCATATCTTCTCCCTCACCGCGAACCTGATGGTTTTTACCGAACTGGGGGCGATGAGCATCCTCATCACCAACCCGCGCGACATCCCCGGCTTTGTGAAAGAGCTGAAAAAATACAAGGTTACCGCCATCACCGGCGTCAACACCCTGTTCAACGCGCTGCTGAACAACCCCGACTTCAAAACCGTGGATTTCTCCACCTGCCGCTAACTGGGTTTCCCGTGCCGTAAGTACGGCTTTTGCAACGGCTATTTGCGTTGAGGATGTGGCGACCGCTAAATTTGCCCGTGCTTCGTTAACCGATGCAGTAGCGGCTGCTATTTTAGCTGTGGTGTTAGCTGTGGTTACTGCTGTTGCTTCCGCAGTTGCCTGTATTTGAGCAATGGTTGCTGCTCTAGCCGCCTGTTTTGCAGCTATGTCCTGCATAGTACTAGTCGTGCTAGCAATTACCGTCTTAGTCAGGTATGCTAGAGCTGCCGTCCCAGCAATGAACGCGGCACCATCCAGATTCTCTGCCAGCATATTCATAGCTGAGGTCAAAACTGAAGTTGCACCGCTAGCCGTATTCATTTCCCCGATCCACTGGGTAGCTGCGTTACGTAATTTATTAAAGGTGGCTGAGACACCTAGTGTTACTTTACCGAATAATTCGTCTGTAGACTCTCCGGCTTTTTCTAAAGCTCCAACAACTACATCTGCTGTTAATTGACCCTGATTGGCCATTGCACGCAGTTCAGACCGGTCTTTGTTAAGCCCTCGAGCGATTGCATCTAGTAAAGCAGGGGTTTGTTCTGCGACCGAGTTAAATTCTTGCCCGCGTAGCACCCCAGCTGCCATACCTTGAGAGAACTGGATGATTGCAGCGTTTGCAGATTCTGCAGTAGCACCAGACATTGCAATTGCTTTAGATACAGTTTCAGTAATACGTCCGATTTCTTCCTGACTCTTACCAAGCCGATCCGATACATCCATAAAACGCTGGTAGATTTGAACGGTGGATGACCACACAGTACCGGACTTTTGGGCGATTGCAAACGTATCATCTAGACCTTTTTGCAACTCTTCTTGGCTGTCCGTGACCAGTTTCAGCCGGTTAGACATACCGATATAATCATCTGATGCAGAAATAGCCCGAGCAGCGATTTCATAAGAAAGCAAAGACTTGGTGAGAAGCAGCAGACTACCGTTCAGGTCTCCGGAGGTTTTACTTAACCGGAGCATACCTTCACCGGCATTACTCGTAGACTGTGAAAGCAGGTTAAAACCTCTAGAGGCAGAAGTTGCGACGGATCCGGTTCTTCCTACACCGCTAGAAGCATTATTACCAGCGTTATTAAGTCTCTCGAGGCGCTTTGTCAGTTCCTCGATCGTTTTCAACGCTTTTTCTGACGACACCTCGATGTCCAAACGATAGTCTGACATACTACTTCCTGTTTTTAGCAGAAGCTTTTCTGCGCTCTTTATAGTCCTTCATGAATTTGTTCATTTCATATACATCAATTGCTCCGATAATGGCTTTAAAAAGATTAAAGTCGACGGAGCTTGCATGAATTTTATAAAACTCATAAACCATAAAGAATGTCAGCGGTCGCGGAAAACCTTCTGATACCTCTCTTGCCAACGCTAGTTCGTTATAGGAACTAACGATCATTTTAATTTCATTACTTACTTCTGGTTCGTTGATGATTGGTTTTCCGAGTCTTGCTCTGACTCTTCTGGTTTGCTCACTTCCGAGTCCTTCTGCATGGAATCGGAAAAACTCCAAGGCTTTCCCACTTTTGTTTCAAGCTCGCGATTAATCACAAGTTGAATATCAGTGGCCTGCTCAAGAATCCATCCATGCAACACCACACCAAGATCGCCAGAATATTTCAAAACTGTGGCTAGGTTATCGTGGGTAAACGGTACCTCAAGCCCAGTCTTTTTATCATATATACCTTCCCAATCTGTAACTAGATGGTAAGCAATAGCGGTCATATGTTTAAAAAGAGCCGTTTCTTCCAGATCGTCTACGTGGGTTATATTACCACACAGAAGTCTGGTATTCTCGGCGATACGCTCCTGAGCAATCCGGTAACCTTTACTGTTAATACCTTTGATTCGAAACCGGCTTTTTTGATCCGGAGTTAATTTAAAGGTTCGCCATTCTGAAGGCTCTGTAGCCTCCGATGCTTTGCGACGTTCTTCTAACGCTGATACTTCCAATAACATTTCGGACTCCAATCAGAAATTAAGGCGCAGGAACACGTGTTAGAGTTGGGGATTGGTTACGAACCGTAAACTCCATCTGATACTGAAGTAAATCTGCACGAGAACCTGAAGGTAATGTACCTGAAATGGTGGCTTCTGGTACCGCAAGAATATACTTGTTACCTTTTTCATCGCTCATAGGGAAATTAAAGGTAACTGGAGTATCAGTGTATTTTAATTCGTTAAGGCTAGCTGATTCATCGCCCCACGCAAGGGTTAAGCTTCCAGAAATGTTGACACCGGTCGCAATGATCTTACCTGCAGATAAACCTTTACCAAGACATTTTTGCGCAGCCGTAGTATATTCGATAGTTAAGGATACTGCTGTAACGCATGCGATATCCGCCATAGAATCGCCATCAATTACGATGTCACCAACACCTACGTTAGACATTGGATTGGTTGTGGTTGCTGCATCTACTGCGCCAGCAGGCAGGATGAAGGTTACTGGGTCGCGTCCCATCCCTTGCAAAGTAAAGGTGATTGTGATCAAGCCTTCTTCTGGGACATCTAAGGTCATTGCAGTGATTTGCATGCCTTTAAAAATATGGTAACCGCCAGCATCTTTGTATTCACGAAGAATAGACAGTGTTTTACGTACATTACCGATAGAAAGTACGTTGGTAGCCCAATCATTATGGAAAGCGGCGGCTAATAAATCATCATAAGTACCAAACGATAATTCACCAGCGATCTCACCTTGGTAAGCAGCTGAAGTTTTATACTCGCCAGATGAAATCAAGTTATCGCGAATTTCTTCTGATTGCGTTCCAGTGATTGAACCGTCGATAGAAACAGACGTAAAACGAAGTTTCTTTCGATTGAATGGGACAGGTAATACCCCCGCCGTGGTTTCGGCTGCATAGGATAAACCTTGTTGTGATCCACTTGACATAAGTGAGCTCCTTATTTATGCCGATAAGGCAGGGTTACGTTAACATGGTAAAAATCTTCTGTGGTAGGAACTTCTTGAACCTCGCCTACCCCAAGCTCCAAATAATTATAACGCCATTCAGAAAAAGAATCTCTGAGGTTGTAGGTAATTCTATCACTTTCAGCTACGCCGTGACCTGCAGGGAAGAAGAAACTAACCACAATAAGACCTCTGTCCCTGATCCAAAGATCGCCTAGCTGGGCGCTTTGTGAACTCACGGCAATGTGGCTGAGCCTAGCCCAAGCCTTAGTATTATCTACAAGAATCTTTCGGTTACGCCCTTGAAGCTGAATATTTCGCTGATCAAGGTAGGTTTCTATCTGGTAGCGTACCTCATTTAAAGCGTCTGGTAATTCACTCATCCAAGTTTTACCCTCATGTATGCAACCTTATATACACCAGCAGGAGCTTGCTTAGAGCTACCGTTTTCGATCATTGGTGCGTATGGTAGGTTTTGCTGGATATAGATTTTAGCCCCACGAGGAGAATTATTAATTGCGGCCATACCTTCCGCATACCAACGACTAAAATCTCTTCGGCGTGCATCGAAAGCGTAACTTGGTTCACCAATGGATACTATATGGTTAGATTTATATCGACCGGTTTTTATTGGGGAAAGGTTATATACGTGCCTGAGAAACTGTCTTGCAGCTTTTTTACGAAGGTCATCAACACCAACACGTAGCTCTTTTGCTACTCCTAGCGGATTACGTTTCCAAGCCATTGGTCTTCCTCAATCCAAGAACCCATGTAACGTCTGCAGGATCTTTACCGACAGAAATTACTCTGTAGCCATTAATATAGTCACCTTCTTCTGGGGTACCAGTAAAGGCTTCTTGTATAATGAGAAGTTTTATGTCTGTGACAAGGTTAACGGAGCCGTCTGCTTCTTCTGCAGTGAATGAACCAAATACGCCGTGACCAAGGATGGTGTTCACCAGTGTGGTATTCTCGTCGGTTCTTTTATCGCGAGTAATAATGGTTCTTGTAAGCGTAAAGGGTTTATACGTATCTTTTAGATCGTTTTCAAAGGCAAAAAGAAGTTCTTTCGTCAATAGGTCTTTAAGCATAATAGTTCCCTCTCAAGGCAATATTATTACAGTCCTATTTATTTTTCAAATGATTTTATTCAACGGATGGACAAAAGAAGGCTCGAACCATTCAGATAAAAGATCAGTAGCTATTTTTACCCAACGATTCTGAACTTTTGCATAGGCGAAGTATTGCACTTCAAAACTAGTACCGGGCTGGGCGCTACCTTTGCGGGATTTGATATTATCAGTGTTTTCGTATAATGCTTCTTCTTTCGCTGCTCTAGCTAAGAAAAAGGCTGCCGAGCGAATAGCCGCAGCTTTAGTTGGGTCAGTAACACCGATCGGAATGTTATTGCCATACAACCACGCATTGACCTGCTCGGCATAGAGATCGAAGTTTTCCACAGTAGTCCAATCAGCGCCAAACTTAGTTTGTAAATCTAAAGGGGTAATGTAGTTCATCTCGATCTCCTAGCAATTAATCACTTAACTGCTTTTCGGCTGCTTCGGCTTTCGCTTTAGCGGCTTTAGCTGCAGCAGCAGCTTTCGCTTTAGCCGCATCAGCTTTAGCAGCTTCTTCCGCAGCTTCGTCTGTAGCCGTAGCTTTAACCAGTGGTTCTTGACCTTCTGGGTAAGTAGGAGCAGGATGGTTGGAGTCCGAAGAACCACCCTGCTTTTTGTAACGATCAAGAAGAACTTCGGCAGGTTTACCGGGCGCTTCTGCATCGAATTCGGTTTTGTATTGAGCATCAACCAAGCGAACACCAGCTTTACGAGCAGCTTGACGAATTTCTTCACCGTTTGCAAGCATATACAGCGGTGACTCGATGAACCAGCGGTTATGCATACCTTGATTTTTCTTAGTCATTGTAATATCCTCTCTAGCCAAAAAACAGGAAAGCTACCGGTTAGGTACCGATAGCTAGAACGCCTGCAGTTGTTTTAATGCTAGATGAGATCAATTCCCAGTTTGCAGAAGTAGCTAACTCTGCATCTAGTGGAGATTTACCACCAGTAGTTTGATCCCACGAGTAGCCTTTAATACCTAAAGTGAAGGTATAGTCAGCTTGGAAGGTGGTTTCAATACGCTGTTTACCGTTAACAGTATCAACGTTAGTGATGATATCACCAGAATCACCAACAGTTACAGCACCGCGAGTTAAACCAAGTACGCGCTGAGTACCGTCTACAGCTGTTAAGCTAGGGGCATCAACAACAACCACTTTCTTACCAAGGATGTCTACTACCTGAACGTTTGTTGCATTGAACAGGGTAGCAGCGTTTGCTAAGTTCTTAGAGATGAACTTATGGTACTGAAGACCGTTCATAACGTCGACGATAATCGAACCAGAAGCTGCACCAAAGCGAGCGTGAGCCATGTTGATTACGTCGTACGTAAGTTCAGCAGTAGTTGTACCGTAAACCGCATCAGCGTTGCCAGAAATAGCAGCGATGGTTGCGTTTAAAGCAGTGTTAACCTGATCATACAATAACGCGTCTGCAAAGTTACGAGAAGCGATTTCGATACCACGAGCAGTTGGCTCGTTTAACCAAGTCATAGTTGAAGGTTCGTAAACGATTGGACCGAAGCCACCAGCAACTTTAACACCAGTTTGCGTGTGGTCAGTGATTTCAGTTTGTGCAACAGCAGTGTTCGGTGTATAACGATCGACACGACGTTGAGCACCAATCAATGAATCAAAGAATGCTTGTTGTACGAAGTCGCCGCGGAAGTTAGCTGCGTCCAGAACAATAGCGCCATTAGAAGCTTCGTTAAACAAACGTACTTGTTCAGCGAAGGTTTCCATCGTAGCAGGTACGATGTACTCATTAAACACCGTGCGATGTGATAACATAGGTTCCCACCTTATTTTTTAGGTAATTTGAATTTGTTACTAAAGTAGGCCTCACGTTCTTCTTTTGATCCAGCCACATTTCCTGGCTGATGATAGCCTTGACCGCCTTTCGCACCACCTGAATTAGGTTTAGAGAATAGATGCGGTGCTTCAGCTTGAAGACCTAAAGCCCATGCCTTAATCGATAACGGAGACTTACCATCGACATCATATAGTTGGTTACCCTGACTGTCCACAGCAATAACTTCACCATTTTCATCTAAAGCAAAGTTTCCGTTCGCACGTTGCACGAAATCTGGTAGAGCCGTCGTTAACGCTCCGACTTCAGCCGCTGTGCGAGTGATCTCCGCAGCAATTGCACGTTGTTCCAACGCTTTTTGACGCTGTACGGCTGCTTGTTCCCGTTGAGTTAATTCAGAGAACTGCTGTTCGTAGTTCTGCTTCATTTTATCGACGCGGCGATTTACGATCGAGTCTAGATCACCTTTTTTCAGAAGCTCTTGTTCTTCTTCTGATTCGAAACGCTTTTGCAAGTTTCGAGCCATTTCAGGATCAATACCATCGAACTCTTTTACCTTGCTTTTAAGGTTATTATACTTACCAAGGATCTCATCCCGGTTAGCTTTTAACCCTGCAGTTTCTTGATCTAGGCGTTCTTGAAGTGCTTTTTGAAACGCTTCAGTTTGTGTAATATCGTCGCCAGAACCACCTTCGCCGCCTTCTCCGCCATCTCCTAAAGATAGTAGTAGAATTTGTGCCATTGAACGTTGTAATTTAGTGTGCATTGTTTTCTCCTAGAGATCCCGCCTAACGGGATAACCTAAATATAATAGATAGGTCATCCCTTTTCAACGAGTATTTAATAAAGAACAAAAGATTCCTACTATTTATCCTCTGAATGAGAAAAACCACAGTGAGAGGCTACGTAAGCGCACAGCGCATAGCGCATGATCATGATAATCAAAGTGAAAAGTACAACGGACTCGAATAGGTTCATATTAAGACTCCTTCCCCTGTTTGGTAGTTTGTACCATACCGGTGATTGGTTTAAGTTTAATATCCTCACCCTGCATTTTTGATATTTCTTCAAGTAAAGTTCTTTCTGGCATCTTACCTGTGGTAATGTACTCCCAGTACGTAGCAAAGGAGATAGCACCACGTTCAGCAGCGGTAAGAAGATGGGCGGCCAAAGTACCATCTACAGTATGGCGACCAAAATCTGACGGAACCTCAAAACGAATAGAAGTCTCTTCTTCTTTGTTTTCTTGAAACGAAGTCATATCGTAAATATAGCGAAGGATTTGCTCTAACGCTTTTGCTGAATTTTTAATGATACTATACAAGGTGGCATACTGGTCGTTCTGACGAGCTTCTCGAGCATCCCCAGACTCAACACCAATATCCATTACTTTAGCGCCAGCTTCTAATGCCGCAGCTTTTTGTTTTGTGATTTCATCCGAAACTTTACCAATACCGGTACCCTGCGGTTCTGCATAACCTGCAGTTGCATTCATTGGGAGTGTCCAAATAGTACCAGCCCCAGTATAACCAAAACCTTTGGCACGAGCATTGTTAGGACGGCGCCCACTTGTAGCAGGATCTCCTTGAGATAAAGGAGATACGTTCACACCAGTCACATACATCTGTGGATGGCAGCTACGATGCAAGGCAGAATATAAGTCACCAGATAATTGATACGCTTTTACGGTAGAGCGACAAAGTGGTAGTAATGGCGGGTTCGAAGTTTCTGTGATATTATTAATTGCAGAAAGTCTGACCACAGGTAAATACTCTAATGGTCGGTTTTCCATGCCAATGTAATCAGCGAATACTTGAGCTTCTTCTTCCTCGGAGCTTTCGTAAACTTTAGCTAAACCATCTTGGTCAATAATATATGCACGGCGATGTAGTTTAGTTGAGCTATCAAATAGGTCTTGCGGGTTAGCTGCAACGCTTTCTTTAAAAGCACACATAATAAGGTCGGTACGACCTCGAATATTGGCGTTTTTCCAGTTATATTCAGCGTATGCATCATATAGAGCAATGAAAGCTTTACCGTCTTGGTCTACATCGCCAACCAAAGTAACTTTACCGTAACGAACAAGATGGTAGCAAACTCGCTGGAAAAGCTCAACCAAGCTAAAGCCATCGGTGGTGCAATCTTCTTCTAGGTATTTCAAACGATCCGGAAGGTGATAAATAGGAACTACTTGAGCAACTAAACCAACCATAACCAGCAAAGCTGTTTCTGTCCACGAAGGGAACTGCGCGCGAGCAACTAAGTCGTGGTATAAATCCTCGACTTGCTCTACGGTCGCGTCGATTTCTTGATTTTGAATCTGGTGCAATAATGCTCTCATACCGGCAGTGTAAGGCATATAGTTCTTTTTCAAACTCTTGATATGTTCCTCACCAGCAAGAACATCATCTACAAAATTGTACAGACAAAGTCTTCGTAGGTATTCTTGGTTTTCTGCCGAAATCTTCATATATTATCCGCTCACATGGTTACCAAACTGGTGACGTTCAATAGGGAACTCTCTAACAATGAAGTATCCAGGTGCGTCAGTCACGTGGTCAAGACCTGCTTTTTTGTCAGGTTCCCCACGCTCATTATATACCTGCTGTTCCAAAGCGTCAACGTAATGCGGACACTCAGCTACATTGACATAGTAGTTTCTTTCGCCTTTAGCATTACAAAACATTGCATTCATAGCCTGAACACGATCTTTTACTGCTGGGTTCTTAGTGTCTGATACGATTTCAAAACCTTCACGCTCTAAGATAGCGAAATCTGTTTCTGAATAAGATTTACTTGATGAGTTACGTCCTGACGCATCTGGGTAAACGTAAATTGCTTCTACCATTGGATAGGCTTCTTTTAGCACGGTGCACATGGTAGGAGTATCGTAAATGTCCACAAACTCCTTCACCGCATGGGGTTGCCCATCGCGCATCACATGCACAACTGCCGCCATTTTCATAACGTTAAAGTCCATCCCGATATAGATAGGCTCAAAACCGTCATGAACATGGAAAGATGCATTTTTCTGCCGATCATAGGATGGATAAACCGACCCTGTGGTTAAGTTAACAAACTTACCTTCAAGATAAGCATTGATCAGCTGAGATGGATAAGTCTCCAATAAGGAATCGATATAGTCTGAAGGCAAATACTTTTCATTATCATAAGTACTGGCCTGTACCATACCATAAGAAGGCTTCGGATCTTTTGCAAACCTTTTATAGGTAAACTTGTATCCCTCTGGGGTAGTAGTTAAGTCGACACCATTTAGAAGATTCGGTGCGATATAACGTAAACGCGCGATAATCTTGTTCCAAGCATTATCCGCCTTAACTTCAGGCATAGTGTCGATTTCATCTACCATTGCGCGACCAATCTTAAAACCAATAATTGTGTTTGGTTTTTCCATCGATCGACAAATAACAGTGGTTCGATAAAAACCACCGCTATAGATATGAACTTCTTTGTTACCTTCGTTGGTCTTTGCTCTTAACCCCCAGTTGTGGCAAACTTCTTCCATGGTAGGAAAATAAATGTCACGGATCTGAGGGTAAGTAGGGGCAAAGTAACCAAGCGGTACCTTAGGAAATTCATACGCCGTTTGACATTGGCCTGCGCACCCTGCCCAAGTCTTTCCAGCACCAAACCCCGCGACATAAGCACGGAATTTGTTTTTCATTGCCAGAAAACGTCCTTGCGGAACATTAAGACTCGGATTCAGTATCATCTGGATCTTCCTGATTCAAAGGCTCACCGCGAACGCGCTCAGGATTAGAAGCATCCACCACGTTAATTTCGACTTTAACAGGTTGAAGCTCTTTACCAATCGCATCTGTCTCAGCTTGAATTTTCTTGAGCTGCGCTTGACGCATAGCTTCAATAGTTTTAGATTCAAACATACCAAGATGGTCAGCAACTTTAACCAATGCCGCCAACTGGTCGTGCATTTTAACCTTAACCCCGTAACGAGTCTCTTCAGCCCCAGCATATAGCATACGAGCTTGAGGAGATAGGTTCTGGGTATCTTGAATCATTACCTGTTTTTTACCTGCACCAAAGCATTGCGGGCAATCTGGGTGAGGCGCGCGATCTACGGTATAATTGTTCCCACCGCGAGGATCAGGTTCTTCCAGATTATATTCCTCAGCCTCTTTTAGCTTAGTTTCCCATTCTAAAGAAGTGTATTGGTAATCGAAGTTAGAGCCCCAGCAATAACGGCAGTTAGAGACTTTAACCGAGACGATTTCTGTTGCATCTGCAGACGCGATTGTCCACAGTCGTTGTAGAACTAAATCCTCGGAGATATTAGTTCGTTGTTTTCTGGCAGCATTACGCTCATCAATTTCTGCTTTGATTCGCGGTCTTTTTAATAAATCCTGAGCTTTCATAACGTTTCTTATCTTTCCGAGATCAGAGTATCCGGCATGAATGTAAGCTTCCATTGGTTTTCCATGGATCATGAAGTGCTCAATAAAAGCCAGTTCCTTAGGCGTAAAATACTTTCTTACATGTTTATGCTTTGCCACTTTCTTAACCTCATTAAAAAAGGGAGTGATCAGACTCCCTTTCTAATATAGGTCATATAAAAAATTACATCAACCTTTTATTTAAAAACCAGCAGTGACTGCCTCGATAGCTTTACTAAACAATCGCAATTCATTTTTGGTTCCTTTTAAATCCCCACGTTCAATACGTTGACGCAGAACCTTCAAAGTGCTCACAGCTGATTCTTTAGGCATCGGCTTAGCTGTTTCTTCTTTTGCAGGAGAACCACCTTCCCGTGCTTCTTTTGCAATTTTGATTAAATCGCTGTTAGAAGAACCAAAACCATCAGTACCACGTTCAGTAATAAGGTTTTCGATGGTTCCTTCCATAATTACACCTTCGGTGCGCAAGATCAATAATTGCGCGCATGGGTCATTAGGAGAAATCTCAACTTCTTCTTTACCAAAGTTAATAAGATGGATTTTAAGCTCCCCACGATACGGTGCATCAATAACTCGTGCACCAATAACTAGCTTGTCCCGTGTAGCTTTGCCGCTGCGCGGATTCACTTGGATACAATAACCGTTTGGGATGGCCATTCGTAAGCCAGTGCTAAGCAAGGCATCCCCGCCAGCTGGAATAACCACACGTTCAAGGGAATATACGTCCCAGCCTGCATCAAAGAAAGACTTTGGCTTGCATGGGAGAATGGCTTTGTTATCGATTTTTTCTACGATTACGGTTGGGTGTTTGGACATAAGTATTTCCTACGTTAATGAAACCCACAGCTTCTATGTGGATAGTATCCGGTGTAGTACCAAAAAAGTCATCTTTAATTTCTTGGCGCAAGGCTATGGTAAGTAAATCCCCAGCATCTTTTAGTGGTAGCAGCGAATTTACCTTATATTCAAGCTCCACCACCTTTTCCCAGTCATCTCCAAGAACGTCTATATATTCAATTCTACAGGTAACCAGAAAAGACCAGCGAGCTTTAATAATTCTATTAGTTAAAGCAATGTACACGTCCTTTGGATAAGCTTCAGTAGCCTTAACCCCTTGTCTAATCTTTTCGCCAATTGACAAAATTTCCCATCGCAAAGGTCTCAATGCTTTATAGGACGGTACTTGCTTTCTCATAACTTGTTAAACTCATCTTCACAATGAAGACGGAAGATAGCCAAGTAAGAAGGTAAATCCATATCAGATAAAACCTTAACTCGACGAGTTCCGACGATTGCATAGGTAAACATGCGTACCCGAAACTTAACTCCCGCCTTACGATACATCAGAATTGGTAGCATTCCTTCAGGACACTGGGTCACCGCTTGATGCCACCAATCCGCCAAATTAAACTGCTCTTGAAACTTAACCTCTACTGCATGGTTAAAGGTTCCAGTTAAATCAAAACCTCCACTGCGGGTTTGCTCCAAATTGCGTACAATACGTGTGGATAAAGCTAGCTTACCCATCTTCTCCGCAACTTCATCTTTGACGGTTTGTAAGATAGCTGCCGCTTCATACTCACCGCGCATCCCTTTACTCTTTGACCTGCTCGCCATTAGACTCAACTCCAAATTCGGTATCAGAAGTATAGCCCAGATATGAAACAGACGCTATAGATAGGCTTTGAGCAACCGATTCTGGTGGCAATTCATTTTCAACAATCCAATTCTTAGCCATATTCAAATCGTGCATGGTTAGATACATTTCTTTGGTGTAAATGATAACTTCGTGAGCCTTATCCGGTCCGAAAACTGAGATAAGATAACGATGTCGACGCTCTACTTTAGGTAGATCAGATTCAGACTTTTTATAAGGATATGCCATACTGGATACTCTTGCTGGTGGATATTTTATGGCGAAGGGTGATAAGTCCTTCTGTATTGATAAAACTATTATAAAAAACCCCTGACTAATTATCAAGGGTTTTTATGATTGCATTATTACTGACCACAATGATATGGTGCATGGTGGGCTGGGTCATGGTAATAGCTATCGTCGTCAGCGTACATGTATAAAGAGCCAATGGTGAGGTGGTTAATATCGGTCAGAAGGATGCGGGTACCTACGTTTCCGTCTTTTAGCTGAATTACGGTACTGTGGGTGTGTAAAGCTGGGGTTGAGGTGCGAGAAATGGTTAGCATAATTGAGTACTCAGGTATGTTTTGAAATAATTTTAGCGATTTTAAAAAATTTTGAATCGCATGATTAATTATAAGGGCTTGTGCTGGATTAATCAAGAGGGGGCGGGAGATTGGTGGATAGTGATTAGATACAAAATTAATCAAGTGTGCAGTGGGTTATTTTTTAGTGGAAATTTTTGTGAGGACGGGGCGGCCGCGGGCAAAAATAAGGCAACCCCCGATCTGAAATTCAGGGGGCGCCCATTTCTTTTTAGTTCATCAAACGGTTAACAAAGTCAACAATATTTTCAAAAGTAAACGACTCATAGACCCAATCAAGAATTGGTTTTCTATTGGCATGTTCTATACCCATACAATCTACAAGGTTATACATATAGTCTATACTGGTCTCAAAAGTATTCTTATTAAGACTAACACACCAAAGGTCTAATTCATAAGAGGTCTTATTGAATACCAAAATATAATTATTTAGGTATACCGCATTGTCCTCAATTTTAATACTTTTAAAGATTGTATTTTCCCCAATTAATACCCCAGTGTATTCAAGGTCATTTAACTGTAGGTATTCGTTATGTAATTGGTTTAAAACTTGGTTGCTTAACATATTGGTTGCTCCTATTTAATAATTAAATTATAGTGGTTTTTGGTGCAAAAGACCAATGGATTAAACTAATTAATATTGGTCTTTTGATTAATTTTCCCGTTTTAGGATTTCAGAATAGTTTCCAATACCTTATCCATATCATTGTCCTCATTATCCATTCCAAAAGTATGCGGAGCTGGACGGAAACTAATAAATTCTGAAAAAGAATCTTTATATTTGTTATCCATAAAAACAATGAGTACCTTAATATCTTTATCCGCAACCAATTCCGCAAGCTGCTCTTTGCTGCAAACCTCAATGAGGCCTATTACGCCATCATCATTTCGGTCCGCAACCTCCATCCCGTATTGGAATACCGCATTTTCATTTACCGCTACTACTTCTAAATCGAATGGAAACATAATCTTTCTCCGTATCTAATGATTAATTATAACCGATCCTAGTATAATCAATCAACTTATTTTTAAGCCCGCCACCAAATAAATAATGGCTGGGTATATCTTTACCAATATCCCAGCCCTTAACCCATTGCCACGAGCCTATTTAGCGCGTAGCAATATTAAAATTATGGCCATTATTAATTTACCCAGCAGGGTAAGAAAAATTCTTACCCATTCCATTAGTTTTTCCCTTCTTGGGATTTAACTTTATAAAATGCTTGGTATTGAGTCCGCGCCGTATTATATGCAATTCCTTGACGGACGCATTCTGCAATGATATCTTTACGGCGCTCGCCCCACATACGGTCTGCAATTTCCCATACCAATTGGACTGGATTATCAACCAAAGATTTAACCAGTTTACCTTTTAGTAAAACATGGTCGCAAGCTAGGCAATACACGTCCCCATCTTCATGGCCGACTTCGGTATTATACCCATTGCTTAAATGAATGCCGCATTTAGGGCAGTAAGTAAGGCCATTAAACACCGGTTGAGGAGCTGGTAGCAGCAGCTGCGGGTTATATGGAACGAATGTTTCTAACCACAATGACGCAGCCTCCTCCGCCTCTTGAGCAAGTTCAGCTTGACGCTTTTTCATTGCTTCAAATTCTGCTTCAGCTTGGGCTTCATCAAAAAGATCCGCTTGGCCGATTACCCAAGCGCCGTCCTGTTCGTAGATGCAGATTACGTTTAGGTCTAAACCTTGGGTTTTAGCTGCACGTTTTGCGTTTGCTTTAGTAGAATAAGTTTTCATAATTTTGTTCCTTAACTTAGATTGCTTAACTTATGAATCTATTTTAACTAAACTTGATGACCTTTGCACCAAGTTTAATCATTCTTTTTTAGTTGCGACGGATTGCGTAGTTATACGCGTCTTGCATTAAATCGCAAACATATTTTACTTGACCATTTTTGTATACTGTGGTCACCTGGCCACCGCTAACCATTTTATCGGTGATTAATTTATGGCCATTTACGTTGGTAATTAATTTCATTTTGCATCTCCCGTTGATGAATCTATTATGGCTGATTCTATCAGAGTAATCAACCATAATTTTCATTCTTTTTTAGTTTGCTGTAACTGAATCAATGTAATTAATGGTATCGATAAAGTCCCCAGCAAAACGAGTAAAACCATTTACGATGACCATGCTGTACTTACTATTCTTAGTAATAGTAGTTACGATTTTGAAGCCTTTATAGTTGGTGGTAAATTTCATTTTGCATCTCCCGTTTCAATATCTATATTATGGTTCAGATTAAACTTTTAATCAACTTATTTAATCATTCTTTTTTGGTTTAAAATAAGTTTAGCTTATAAAAAAACCGACCCCCTATTTAGGGAATCGGTTTTGGGGTTTTATTAACTTAAACCGACTAAAGTATATTCAGTCCCGTTTTGTAAAATTTCCGCCCATAATAAGTCCGTAAAGGTAATTTTATAAAGGATTCCGTTTTCGGTTATTTCCACGGTATAAGAAGTCGGTTCCGGAATAATTTGGTCCGCCATTTCCGGTTCTTCCTGTTCCATAATAAAACGTAAAACTGGGTGGTTAATGGTCTGGTCGGTATTAATTAAATTTAAGTTAAACATTTTTGGTTCCTTTTTAAACTATACCCTTATTGGTATGGTTTTATTATAGGTTCAGTTTAATAATTAGTCCACCTATTTTTTGATTAAACTTTCCTATAAACTACTCAGGTTGAGTGGTTTTTCCGTTAATCGGATTTTGCAATGAGTAATCGAAGTTGAGTGGTTTTTTCGATCTGGCGACACCCCCCTGTTCCCGTTTTTAGTCTCGCAGTTTTTCAAATAGTCAACCCCCCTGTTCCCATTTGATGAGTGTAATTTCCAATCAGCAGACTTATTGGAAAAATCAATGATTAATTAATTTTAATTCAAAAAAAGTTCGTGACAAAAAATGTGCGCGCGCCGGCAAAAAAACCCCCACCCTCCCCCAAAACTACTCCAATCAACAATACCTCCTTGACTACCCCATCTGAACCCGATTACTCATAACCACAGTGAACCGCCAGCCCATCCCAAAATCTACTCACCGCAAATCCCAAACAATCCCATCCAAAATAGGTGGGAATAAGCTTTTCCTTAATGATTCCAATAGGTTAGAGAATCGGTATATTTAACTCCTTAATTTATAACAATTTTTAGTGGGAAATCCCTTTTGGCCATTTTCAAATATCCTTTAATTCCAATAAGTTAGGAATCCCTTATTTTTATTATGGGATTAGTGACCACATGGTTTTCCCGCCCATCGCCCAGCCAAACACCATCCTTCCACCCAATTCCAACCACCTCCATAAAGCCCTCCAAAATAGGTGGGAATAAGCTTTTCCCTTTTAATTTCAATAAGTTATAAAACCGGTATATTTAACCTATTGAAAATTAACAACTTTTAGTGGGAATTCCCTTTTACCCGAAAAATTATTTCCTTATATTTCAATTACTTAGGAATCCCTTATTTTTATTATGGGATTACAAAACCCTTGTTTTTACTCCATTTTTACCACCATTTTAATCATATTTATAATAAAAATTCCCATAGATTTCTTATATATTTCAATAACTTACCCTATGATTAGAGTAATTCAAAATTCCCATTTATTCCCACGTATTTTGGAGGGAATTGTTTACTCAACATAATCACTTTTTCCCAGCCTTACTCATCACCATTACTCTTGACCATTTCTTCCCCCGTCCTTGATAATCCAGTCTAACCCATTACTCTCTGTGGTCATCCATGAAAACTAAATTCCATATAATGCAAGTCATTTATCAAAACTACCCGATCAGCACTTACCTAGCTGACCGCAATACCTTCGGGGAACGTAAACTAGCCATCATGCAAGCCCTGACTACCACCTTCCCAGAAGTCAAAAACATCCTATCTAACAGCAAAACTTTACTGGATGCAGCTCACTGCACCAAAGGTTATTACCAATTCAACCAAGACTTAACTTTCGTTATTACAAAGGTGGAAAAATGATCGAGTTCTTTAACACCAAGCTAATCGATAACGCTAAAGACGGTTCCTTGTGGTTAGCCATAATGGAAAACGGAGAGCAAAAAACCATCTGCTACAGCAGTCGACATGGCTGGGTAGAAATGGACTATTCAACCATATATGGCAAAATAATAGCAGTGACTCCAATCAAAATTACTGAAAGCAAATATCCTTACCAAGCTGGGGATCTGGTTAAAAACGAAAACGGAACTATCGTCCTTCTGCTGGAAATAATAGACGATGAAGAAGTTAAACTAATGTGTCAAGGCAAAGTGGTTATCAACTACCATGAAAACATCTTTGCCTTAACTGCAAAGGAAAAAGAAAAATACTGCCAGCAATTAATGCAAAAAGGTGTCTACCAAACCATTGAATAACTGACTTAACTAATCCATAATAGCCATGTATTGATAAATCGGGCTTGATAACCCCGACAAAGGTATTAAAAAATGGTTAAAGATTTACTTTTACTGTTACTGGTGTTTTGCTTCATGTATGGATTGGCTGGTAGCTTGATATACTACTTTGCTCTCTTATTTGAGGTAACCATTCCAAGGGTATTGGAGGTAACCCCAGCAATAGCACTGTTCAGCTTAATAGGTATCTGTTTACTTAGTTTTATAAAGGATTAATAAATGATCTATTACTTACCCTATATAGAAAGCGTTGGTTTTTATGCACAGCAAAACTGGGACAAAGACTTTCGTAATGCAACATGGTTTGAAACTTTAGAAGAAGCAAAAGCTATTCCAGCAGATACTTATCTTCGTGCTGACATTCAAGTCTATGAAAATACTGGCCACAGTCATTCGCCGCTGATTGAGCATCGCTTTGGTAAGTACCGCGCCTACTGCCGTAACTGTCACCAGTCTTTCGGACGGGGTGTATATAACCGTACTGCAGCTTTTCGTAAGTATCAAGAGCAAGCAACCGGTAAATGTGAAACTGTCATCCTAAATAGTTTACAAAACGCTTGAGGAAAAAATAATGCAAATAAACAACACCCTTACGCCAGCCAACTTGGAAGCTTTACGCGAAGCTATCCTAAATGAGGCTGACTTATCTAACAACTTGTTTGGTAACTTCCAACTTAGTTGCACTGCCAAAAACTTAGGTGGTATCGTCAACTACGTAATTAAATTTACGCTGGAAGAAGATCCGGAACAATTCTTGGTGGTATCATCCAGTGAACCTTTACCGTATGTCGTCACTATGCTGGTAGCTACTGGTGGTGGATACATTAATCGGGCTAGCCTATATAACCGTTTTCCTCTTAGCCGCAGCTATATTGATCGCGCGCTTAAGGATTACCAGATCCATGAAAGTCTAGTCAAGCTGGAAGATAGTAATGAGCCCCCAGCTGTGGACAGTAATATTAGCAACGGTTTATATCTAACCTCAGTCTTAACCTTTATCAACTTTATTCTAATCGTAGGTGTGCTATGGAAGCTATTTCTGAATTAATGACAAAGCATGGCTTTACGCCAAGTATGAAATCCGGTGACGGGCACATGATTCATTTCATCCACATGGACTGCCTTGCTGGAATAACCTTTATCAACGTGGAAGGTACCATACGCTTTAAAGTAACTGGATACTTGCCGCAATCCTCGGTTCAAGTAACCACAGAATACCATGACTGGGCTGAGCGGGAAAAACTGCTTTGGCTGCAGGTCAAACAGGTTCATACAGCTGTTATGGGGTACATGGATAGAAATGAAACCTGAAATGTATGTTGGTGGGATGACGGATCGCCAGATCCGTTGTCATAATCGTATGGTTAGAGAAGAAGCCATTTCAAGACGGGTTAAACATTTTATGGGGGCTTGCCGTAAGCATGGCCATGTTATGTTCACTTTGGAAAAAGCTGGGGATAAAATAAGCCATCGCTGCCTGACTTGCAGAAAAGAGCAGGAAGTCAAAAAGCGTATCAGCCGTATTAAGGACAAAGAAGGTCATCCACGAAAGGTCTGGAACAGGGAGCAGCTATACAAGGCTTTACGTGAGGGATTATCCGAAGTAAATCTAAAATGCAAGCATCACGGGCTTACTTTGCATTCCATTGAATGTAGCTCAAAAAGAACATATTGTAGGATCTGCCATCGTGAACGAGTTCAAGCTTACCGGAATAAGAGTGGTCGCAATTCTTAGCCTTACTGTCTTTACCGCAATCTTGCTGGCGTATTTAATTACAGACTTAAATTCAGCTTGGAAAGCCTATGAAACTTTGGCTAATATTAGACAAGGATAACTACACCCCAGCAATGGAGTCTATTACTCCGGATTTAGTAAATAAACTGAATCTAGAATCCATATTCTGGAAGCGCCGTATATTGACCTCCCTTACAGAAACAGGGCGTTTGCGCAGTGATGTTTTTAAAGGTATCATGCGTTATACCGTGAGCCTGTACCGGTTACGCCATTACAGTAGCTGCCAACTGGAAGGGATCAATACTGAAAAAATCCACGCCTTTGTTGATGCAAATACCGCCGAGTATTTAATGCAGTTTGTGGACATGATTTATGTAATTCGGGTAGCCGATGGCCATGACTGGCGCTATGGGCGCTTTGTTTTTCCTGAAGATTTTACCATGACGGACATTAGTGACTGGAATTATTATTCAGGGCAAAAAGTTCGGATCGAACGCTGGATAAAAACATCAGACTAAAGCTTTGACTACTCAAGTTAAACCGTTATAATAAGGTATAGTTTAAGAGGAAACAGACTATGGAAAATACCGCAACCTACTCAAAAGAAACTTATCTAAAACTGCTGCATGACCTGCAGATGTTTTCTGCTGTAAAATTAATTCCTTTCTACATCGAACACGATCTGGAGCCTAGTGCTATACCTATTCCGAGCGTTGTTTATATCAGCAAAATCGACGTAGATGACCAGCTTACTCCGCTGGCGTATCTTGATACAGAAACGGATAATCCTAAGATTATTTGCATGCGTTTTCAGGGGGATGAACCTAGTTTTGACTGCTTTGGATTCCTTGAATTTCTGGATATGTTCACACCGCTTACCAAGGAAAACCATTCAAAGTTAAGCATCGTTCCGCAAGCTAATGACACCAAATCATAAGAGAATACTATGAGTACACAAGCGCAAGTTAAGAAACAGTTAGAGCACATTTTCCAAGTTTTCCGAGCTTCGGTAGGTGCAATCCGCCCACATTCTATCCTGACTGGCCAGTCTGGTTCAGGTAAAACCTTCTTAGTTCAAGAGTTAGCCAAAGCGCATTCTATCCCTTTTATTGAAATCAACGGTGCCCAGCTCACCAACGAAGGGATTTCAGGTAACAGTCTGAGCAAGGCATTAGTGCCGCTGGGCTCTTATGGTGACTCAATCAACATTGTTTTTATTGACGAGATTGACAAACTTTTCCTTGCTGGGGAAGATTCTATCGGAAGTCGGGACACCACCATCCGTGTTCAGAATGAATTATTAAAGATTCTGGAGTCAGATTCTACCGATGTTATTGGCGATTACGGTAAATACCGTCAGGTTAACGTAGGGAATACCTTGTTTTTCTTTGCTGGGGCATTTAATAACGAAGAAGGGATTACCCTAAACCGTCTACGCCAGTTTGGTATACGTAATGAGTTTTTAGGCCGCGTAGGATTGGTTTTCCATGTGGACAAGCCTACCCTTGAAGAGCTGGGTAATGCGTTAAAAACTAATAAGGTATTTGACCATTATTCACGGGTATTCCCATCCATACCTAGAGAAAACGTATATAACTATGTCATGGGGATTGTAGCTAAATACCATGATCAGAACCAGCTGGGTATGCGTATTTTAACCACACTGTTGCACCAATCTTATTTATATGGTGGGGCTATTCCTCAGGATGTAATTGAAAGTACTTGCTTAATCCAGCCGCCACCTAAAATTGATCTAAGCTCCCAGACTAAACAAACTGAAGGCTTAGACCTTACTTGGAGCGTATCTTAATGGTGCCATAACAAAATGGAGCCATTATAATAAACAAGCTGGTTGATTATTTATGAACCGTACTAAAGACCCCCGTTCTATAGTACGGTTTCTTTTTACCTAGAGAACAGGCATGGATATTACCAATATTATTTTGTATCAAATACTGGGTTGCTTAAAAGCGCTTAAGAATGGCCATTACCGCTACAATGAAAATGCAAGCTTTAGCCAAAACGTTAAGGATTACATTTTCCGACACCACATTACCTATGGGACAAGCTCTGACTACGTAGACCAGCTGGAAAAGTATTCACCTACCCTACCGCCAACCAAAGACCAGCTTGACTCTATTATTGCTGGTATATCCCAGCAGCTAGGAAAATAAAAAACAGGTTGCAAGTAATACCCATGTTAAGGTAATATTTTAACCACAGCACAGCAGTGTTGTACGACAGCTTGGAAAGACAAGCACACTACCAAACGAACAACATACGTAAATTGATATTTGTATTAATATTAATTTGAATTTGTTGAATTACACTATGAATTGCAGATAGCTTGGGGCATGAAATCCCGATTGATGTTTGTAGTGTATCTAGGTTATTCAGCCTAGTGACTGCCACGAAAGCGTGGCAATTCAACCCGCTAACACATCGGGAGCTTGCGAAGATACGCACTCAGAGGTAGTAGAATAACAAGCCAAAGGATGAATGTGTTAAGTGTAGGCAACCATGTTGTTTCTCCGCATTCAGCCACGATGCGCACGATAGTGGCAATTTTAGAGAGTGAATATTGGTATTGCTACGCTGAAATTGCGTTGGGATACGATAAGCAGGGATTTTAGATCGCGCAAGTCTATAGTCCATCAAAAAGAAATCAGGATAAATTGCATTGATCAAGCATATAAACCTGAACAAGCCTAGCTAGGTCGTGTTAATCGGTATTGATTATGAACAATGTTCACTCTACTAAAATTCTTTACCATTCCAATCTTAAAGACTTAAAAACCCTCACTGTGGAGGGTTTTTTTATCCGAAATACTAGCTCCGGTATATCTTATTTAAGACCCCAGACCCAACGATATACTTATTGCATTCGCTTACCAACCAAGTAGCGTTTAAATGATCGTCGAGGAAGGCAACTTCCGTACCGTCTATATTAAAGACTAGGTGGATAATGCCTTCCGCTACATGGGTGTAGTGTTGAAAATGGATATAAGAAAGAGCCTTGCGGTCAGCGCGCTTGCGCATGTTAGGGTTTTGGGTGATATCGAAACGGGTTGCTGCTCTCATATTGGTTTCCTTAACTAGGTTGCTTAACTTATACCCTATTATAGTACTCTTAGTCTGAGTAATCAACAAAAAACCCGCAGAAGCGGGTTATTGTTTGCATAAATTATTTAGAATATTGGACATATAAACGAGATCGAATAAGGTACCACACCATGCCCATCTGGGTGAGGATCATGCCAAAGCTTACCATCCATATAGATCACCGAGTGCATAAATCCTCGTGGAGACATACCGCCAACCAGAAGTTTAACCCCCTTTAGCTCACGACTGATTTCTTCGACCCATTCAGTATGCGGACTATCTTGCCCAAGCATTATCAGCTGGTAGCCATGCTGGCGTAGAAAGTTGTTGATGTTATCCACAAACATGCGGCTGCTTTCAAGCTCCGTCATGTTTTCCAGATCAATACCTTCAAAGAAATAAGGTACATCGTCAATCTCTAACCCAAGCAACGTTGCAAGGGTTGCTGATTGGCAGTTGCCATGTTTACCGTATTTTGTTTGGTATATCTTTTTCATTATGGATCCTTAGGTGTACTTAGTTACTAGTTGATAGGCTTCAGTTTTACCTTTAACCCCTTTCTGCAGCAATTCAGGCTGACCTACCTGAACAAGGTCTCCCATATCTACTAAAGACTTGAGAGCATTATCTAAAGCGCGGCCAGTATCCCCAGCATAGGCAAAATCTGATACGTTTCTCACTCTGCGACGTAGGAAAGCAATTGGAACTACATTAAGTTTAGCCAAGGCTGTATTTCTAATATAGGTTAATCGTTTGTTATAATCCATAGCCAGATAATCACGGCAAGCCTCGAGTACCAGATGCTCGCGGCGTACTTCATCCCCAGCCATAAGACCTGCATCAAAGTTTCCTAACATCATTTCAATATCTGCAATGATAATCTGGATTGCATATTCTGCATGCTCTTTGCGGATAACTGGGTTGATATAGTTAACCCCTACTGCAATAAGAGCTGCCAGCTTTAAAGCTTTTAAATGGGCACGGTTCCAAAGCTGTTTGCAGGCGTCATCTGCTTCTGGGTTATTAATCTCGTTGTCCGCTCTAATGTCAAAGGCATCCAGAAGGTCGGATGCCGCAGGGTCAATACCTACTGGACAGTTTATGTTTTGCGCATCTGAGTTCAAGGCTCTACTCGTTAAGTCTACAAGTTTATCAACTAACATATCGCTTGGTTCAAAACCTGCGTTTCGATTTCTTGGCGGGCGTTTACCTTTGTATTGGAATAAGGTGAAACGCGGTACCAGACCGTCTGCGATGTTACGTGTGGTTAAGCTACCAAAAAACTCTTCAGGGGTGCTTTCCCCAAGAATTGTCAAGGATGGAGCTCTTACTTGTTTGGTGTTCTTTTCCTTGTCCGCATATACCGATGCCTGAAGCCATTGGTTCCAGCCTGACTTACCATATAGGTCAAGAATAACCTTACGGAAAGTTTTATCTGCAGCGTTAGCTCGTGGGTCTGTAATACGGCTAAGGGTTAAACCAAATTCACCCATGATTGAAAAATAGCTTTTTCGTTCATCAAGGGTTCGGATTAAAGCTTGCCCAGAAGAGTAAGCTCCTGGTCCAAAAAAGTCATGAGCACTCGGTACTTTTAAAGCAATTTTATTAATCAGATTACCAATACCATTTTGGGCACCTTCTTTACCTGTCCCTGTCGTGGCAAGTAAAACGATATATTGGTTAAGGCCAGTATTGGAAAAGTTATAACTTCGCCCTACAATGCCTGCCACGAGGGTTATTGCCCCAGCTAAAGCCACCGTCTTTACAGGGCGGATAGCGGATTGGTAAATATATTCTGCAACCTCACCTATCAAGCCCGGTGGGAAATCAACTTCTTCTTGTTGAGCTGGGATAACCTGCTGCATAGGTGGGTTGATAAAGCTATTAAAATCGGAGTTAGCCATCGGAGCGTTCTTTCCTATCATGCTGTCCGCAAACTTATCCACGTTTTCATTAATAACCTCAATGTCCACAGGTTGAGCTTGAGACGTTCTGCATCTTCCTATAGCGTAGTTCAGATACTTATCATTCTTTTTTGCTTTATCCCGCTGACCTAATTCAGTTAACCGGAAAATGCGTTTTACCTGCTCATTAGAACGGGTATAGAATGTAAGCATTGAAATCAGCGCAAGGTCTGCTTCAGATTGACTTGGGTATCCAAATTGATCCCACTGGCCTTTGCATAGCGAGTCAAACTTAAAACCGTTATCAGCACTAAATGCCATAGCAACGATTTCATCATCAGAAAAAGTTTCTTCTTCATCGACCAGTGCAATACGGGTATCCTCAACATACATCTGCGAGAACATATTATTCAGTACTTGCTGGGCGTCGATAATAGGGAAAGGTTTAACCACGTTGCCAGTAAAGATCATGTATCTGCTGTGGCTATAAATTTCCACGTTATCCCGATGGACAGCGGCTGGAATGGAACCTTTTACCACAATGTGATAACCATTGCCAGATGTAGAGATTTCTGTATAGCTTGGGACAGCCTCTAAAATTCTACGATGCAATTCCAGCTGCTCAGGAGAGCATGGTTTTTCTGGCTTATTATCTAAGTCAATGATGGTATAAGGATCCCACGGCGTCAAAACAAAACCAATTTGAGGTGCACCGCTATTGACTGCCTCTTGAAAGGTACCCCAAGTAGAAGGATCTACTGAGCTCGCCAGCTGGCCAGTCCTTGGATTTCTTGGAATCTTATCTTCAACCGAACGGGAAACTACCCATTGTTTTAAAGCTTGCAATTCTGGTGGGACGTTGTGATATCTCACTGTACTATTCTCCCAACAGATCCGTACCGCTAAGGTACTCGTAAAGTATCTGAATCTTGTTAACTGAAGGATCTTTAATACTGCCCCGTTTTAGTTTAACTAGCCAATCATACGCAAGACCCGTATGATAACTGATGGCTACTATATCTTCGTGCGGTTTAAGTAGCTTCATTGTTTCTTCAAAAAGTGATTTAGCCATATTTACCTCCTAGGTTTTGTTATAATAGCGTAGGCCGGAAAATAACTCAATAAAATACTCCGGATAAATAATGAACCATAACGGTTGATTAATCTACTCAGTGTTATATAATGGAAGTATAAACCAACGGAGTAAAAACAATGGCTATTTCAGCTAAGTTAAAAAACCTACTTAAAGAGTGGGATGCAGTTAAAAATCAAATCGCACCTTTAAAAGAGCAGTTAGACCCTTTAGTTGCTCAAGAGCGCGCTATTCGTAAGCAGATCGTTGATGCGTTTGAGCAAAAGCAAGAAGGAAGTAAAAACGAAATCGGTTTAGCCAATGGTTATACATTGAAAATGAATTATAAACTAAAACGCGAAATCGATGAGCCAGCATTAAAGAACCTTTATCAAGAGCTTGAAGAAGCCAAAGTTCCTGTGGAAATGCTTATTAAGCAAAAACCTCAGCTAGAGTTAAAGATTTACCGTGCTTTAACTGAAGAGCAAAAACAAGTTGTTGACAAGGCTTTAATTATTAAGGAAGATAGCCATACCGTAGAAATCATACCTCCAAAAGGATAGCATTTCGGTGAAGGTAACCGGTTCAAACAAAAGTTTACCACAATGTTTGAATCGGTTATAATAGGAAGTGATAAGTGGAGCTATAACATGGCGTTAAAATTTTCCAATACCAACGATGTGTATAATAATGGTATTAAAGCATTGGTATACGGTATTTCTGGGGCTGGTAAAACTACGGCTTTAGCCACATTACCGCGTCCTATTATTCTTTCAGCGGAAAAAGGATTGCTATCCATTGCGGGTACCGGTATTCCTGTTCTTGAAATCGAAACGTTTGAGGACTTGGACGAGGCCTATAAATGGTGCGTAAATCCAGCTAACCAACAGCATTTTGATTCCATTGCTCTTGACTCTGTAACAGAGATCGCAGAGAAGGTATTAGTGCATGCAAAAACTAAGGTTAAGGATGCACGTTTAGCCTATATGGAGCTCTCGGATAAGATGATTGATATCATCAAGAAATTCCGTGATATCCAAGGCAAGCACGTTATAATGACTGCTAAAATTGAGAGTAATAAAGAGGAACTTACCGGTATTGTTAAGTATTTTCCGGCGATGCCCGGTGCTAAACTAACCCAGAAGTTACCTTATTTATACGACGAAGTCTGGTTCCTAGGAATTAAGACCGACCCGACCACTAACCAAAGTTGGCGATATATTCAGACCGGCCCTGATTTTCAGGTAATCGCCAAAGATCGTTCAGGTAAACTTGGTTTTATGGAACCTGTACATCTCGGTCAATTAATCACTAAAATGTTAACACCTCAGCAAGGAGTCCAACCGAATGGCTAATCTCGGACAACAATTTGACGCTTCACAAGTAGCACCTTCAACTGGTTATGACGTAATCCCTAAAGGTGAGTACGTGATGCGTATTACTGATTCGGATGTAGTACCGAACTCAGCTCAGACTGGAACAGTATTAAAGCTTACTCTTGAAGTAGTTAGCGGGGAATATGCTGGTCGTAAAGTATTTGACCAACTAAACCTAACCAATCCAAACGAAATGGCGGTTAAAATCAGCCGTGAACGTTTATCTGCTTACTGCCATGCAACCGGTGTAATCCAATTGCAGGATTCTCAGCAATTGCATGGTATCCCATTTGTGGCCAAGGTTAAGATCAAGGTCGACAAAAACGGTGTTTACGATGACCGTAATGAAATCTCTTCTTGTAAAAAGATGGAACAAGGTGGCGGAGCTCCTCAAGGCTTTGGCGGTCAACCTCAAGGCCAACCTCAAGGATTCGGCGGTATGCCTGCTCAAGGTGGTTTCCCTGCTCAGCAACAAGCTCCGGTTCAGCAAGCTCCAGCTCAAGGCGGCTATGCCCAGTTTGTAAACCAACCGCAAACTGGTTTCCAAGGACAACCACAAGAAATGCAACCGGCTGCAATGGGTAACGCCCAAGTAGCACCGGTCGTTGATAACGCACCTGTTCCTGATATGTCTTTTGCTCCTCAGCAAAATAATTTCCAACAACAAGCGGCTCCACAACAAGCAGTTCAGCAACCGGCTGCGGCTGGCGGTGCAAAAGCTCCTTGGGAAATGTAATCCTTCTTATATAAAAGCCTGCCCTTGAGTGGGCTTTTATTTTCTTTGAATAACGGGAGTTGATATGGCTGGTTTAGAATTTGATGCAAGCTCTAAGGCTTACATGCCTTTGCTGATTTTAATTGAACAAAAGTTGCGGGCGGATCAAGGGAATAGATATCGTCAAGAACTTGAAAAAGTAGTTATGGAGCAACGGGATATTTATGAACAAAAGAAAATCCAGTTTAGATCCCACATGGGTGCTTCACTTCTTGGGAAGAAATGCAAAAGAGATATTTGGTATAGTTTTCGTTGGGTAAAAGAACCGAATTTTGATGGGCGCATGATACGTTTATTCAATCGCGGACATTTAGAAGAAACAAGGTTCATTGCAATTTTACGTCAGGCAGGTTTGGATGTATGGTTCAAGCATAGCGACGGCAGCCAGTTTGCTTTCAGTAACTGTAACGGGCATTATGGCGGGAGTCTGGATAGTGTGGTTAAAGGGGTTCCTGGATACGAAAACATCCCGATGCTAGGGGAATACAAAACCCATTCTGAAAAGTCTTTTACTAAATTGGTTCAGCTTGGGGTCAAATCTAGCAAACCGGAGCATTGGACTCAGATGAATCAATACATGGGGCATTATAAGTTAACCCACGCCTTGTATCTTGCGGTCAACAAAAATAATGACGAGCTATATGCGGAAATAGTAGAGTTTAACGAAGAAGAATTCAAATTCGATGTTACTTTGGCGCTAACTATTAGCCACAGTAATCGGTTGCCAGCTAAAATCAACAACTCACCTTCATTCTGGTTGTGTAAATATTGCGACTTCACCGATATTTGTCACAAAAAAGCTCCGATAAAAATAACATGCAGAACATGCAAGCACGTAACCATGCAAGAAGGTGGAGTGTGGTCGTGTTCGGTTCTAAATGATTTAGTATTAGATAAGGAAATGCAGTATACTGGTTGTGGGAAATACATTAAGTTAGAGGAATTATAGTTGTGGGAGTTCAGTTCGATCATTTAAAAAAACCAGCCATGGTTTTACGGGATTATCAAGAATACGCCGTCTCAAAAGCTTTAGATGCGCTGGCACAACCTAACTGCGCGTCTATTATTGCGGCTCCTACGGGAACCGGTAAATCCTTGATGATTGCTGGTATCATTAAACGTATTTTTGAGACCTACCCAACCTATCCGCACCGAATCATGACTTTGACCCATGTTAAAGAATTAATCGAGCAGAACCATGAAAAACTGATGGCTTACTGGCCGGATGCAGTTGCAGGTATCTATTCTGCGGGTCTTGGTAAAAAAGAGATGCACATGCCAATCACTTTTGCTGGTATTGCTTCGGTATACCGCCAAGCGGAAGCCATTGGCCGTGTGGATATTCTGATGATCGATGAATGTCATTTAATCGGTACCAAAAGCAATGGTATGTATCTTAGTTTTATTAGAGCTTTGAAAACTATCAACCCAAAAATACGTATTCTGGGGCTGACCGCAACCCCTTACCGCGTAGGCCTAGGCTTACTAACAGATGGGGAGTTGTTTAACGATATCTGCTGTGACATGACTAGTTTGGAAGCTTTTAACTGGTTCATTGATGAGGGATACCTTTGCCCAATTATTCCAAGAAAAACTAAGGTGGAATTTGATGAAAACAATATTCGTACCACGGCTGGTGACTATGATATTAAGTCAATGGATTCTGAGGTCAATACTAACGATAAAAACGTTGCAGCCGTCAACGAAGTCATTACCGCAGGAGAAGATCGTTATCATTGGTTAGTCTTTGGGGTATCCATTGATCACGTCGAAAGGCTGAGTGATTTATTTAATTCAAAAGGTATCAAAACAACGTTTATTCATTCTAAGATGAAAGATGAAGAACGTGACGAAAGGATTGCTGCTTTTAAAAATGGGGAGTATAGATGCCTAGTCAATAACGGTATTTTAACTACCGGTTTTGATATGCCTCATCTTGATTTGATAGCCATTATCCGCTTGACTAAATCTCCTGGATTATGGGTTCAGATTCTCGGGCGTGGGACAAGACCGGATTATGCAGATGGTTTCAATCTTTCTACTACTCAAGGGCGTTTGGATGCAATTGCAAGAAGCGATAAGCAAAATTGCCTTGTACTGGACTTTGGTGGCAATACGTTACGGCTCGGTCCAATTAATGACGTGGTAATGCCAAATAAGAAAGGTAAAAAGCGTGGTGGCGGAGCCCCAGTGCGGTTATGCGAGGGTTGCCAGCAAACGTATTTCCATATTTCAAGGGATACTTGCCCAGACTGTGGACACCTACACCCACGGCAAGATCCAGACCAGAAAATCAATACTGAAGCTAGCGATAAAGACTTGGTTCGTAAAAAGCGGGAACCTAAACAAGAGGAACCGCCTCAAGAGGTAGAGTTCAAGGTTAGTCATGTAACCTATAATTTGCATTTAGGTAGAAACGGTAAACCAAACTCAATGCTAGGGACATACCATTGTGGGCTAAGAACCTTTACTGAGTACCTATGTTTTGACCACACTAATTTTGCCAGAACCAAAGCTCGGGCGCTTTGGAGAGAACGTGTAGCTTATACTATGTATGCAGATAAACCAGTACCGGAAAGTGTTACTGAAGCTTTAAGCCGTGCAGATGAAATGCGGGTACCAACATCCATTCGCGTAATAGTTAATAAACCTTTCACTCCAATCGTATCACATGGCTTTGGGCAAACCCTTGATAAGAAATCGGATTAGAGTTATAATTAGTCATAAGTTAAACGGAAGACCTAAAAATGTTTAAATCAGTTAGAACACCAAAAAGAGTACACCAAGATTTGTACTTACGCGGTATTAGCCAGCACCAACAGATGAATCGGGATAATATATCTATTGTTATTGTCCCAAGCGATAATCCGCTTGACGCTCGCGGTATTTCATATAAAATTAGCCGTGAAATGGGTTTAAAAGCAGCGAGACGCCTAAGTTACGGCCATGCTTGCTTTGTGGTGGTTAAAAACCGTAACGAGTTTGTTGTTAAACCAGTTATTACCGTAATTAATGATCCTACTTACCAGTTAGACTACGCAATGCGCTGGGTATACCAAATCATGCTTGGCGGGCAATTCTCTGCGGAATATACGAAAGAGCTGGAATATGTTAATAGTTTAGGAGGTTGATATGAGTTTACTTTACATGGTTGTTAATCGGGAAACAATGCAGGTTTTACAGCTTGGGGCTTTAGATACAATTTGCACAAAACAGTTTCTTGAAGATCCGGAAGCACCGATTGATACTTCACCTGTTGGGTTTGGTGGAAGCTATAGCTGCTATTCAAGAGAACAGTTACAAGCTATGGCCACACATTTAGGTATTTCCGCTGACTTACCGTATGGTGAGGCAATCAAAGCTATTAAAGCGGCTTTAATTGCAAAATACGCGGAAACTAAACCTTTGCTTAAATCGTTGGACTACTATGAAGCACAGCTTAAAAAACGCATGCAAAAAGAGCCTGAGTTATACGCGCGTTTTGAGCCAGTCGAGCCTGACCCTGTGGTAACTAAACGTGCTAGCTCTGTTGGTAAATCCAGCTCGCCTAAACCAGCTTCACCTGCTACTCGACCAGCTGGTGGAACCACTAAAAAGGTCTGGGATATCGCCGACGACTTAAAAGCCCGTAACCCTAACTTATCGGCTAAAGAGCTACGTCCGAAAATTATTGAAGCATGCGAGCTTGAAAACATTAATTCCAGCACCGCTGGGACACAGTATTCTAAATGGAAAAACACGGTAGAATGGGGTTAAGCTATGAACTATATCAAGATTTTTAATGCATATAATGCAGAAGACGCAGAGCAGCAGGTAAATGTATTTCTTGCTGGATGTAAGGATCGTCTTATAGATGTTAAAATCCGTAGCAATGAAAATTCCTGCTCTATTACTTTAGTAATGGGTACCTTTCATCGCTATAAACAAAAGAAGTTTGAAATCATCGAATGCTCTCAAAGTGCAGATGAAATCAATATGGCCATCGAAGAATGGCGTCACAGATATTCGTTTATCCGACAGCTTGAAGACGTAGTTTTCATTAATGAAGCTTCTCGAGTTTATCTGAAAATTATCTATACCGAAAAGGATCAGATTAGAGAGCGGAAATTCAGCAATAATCGTTGACCTAAGTTTAAACGTAGGCTATTATACTTATCAAGTAGGTTAGCCAGCCTTCTAAGGTAATTTCATTAATTATGGATCAGGAGTCCACACCATGTCAAACACTCAAACAGAAGCATCAAAAGCAGTAGTTGTAAAAGACACTAAAAACAACGTAACTCGTCCAAGCGCTGGTACATCAACTGGTAAAGTTTGGGAAATCTGCGATACGCTTTATGCTCAAGCGACTGATGAAAACCCAATTACTCGTGCTCGTGTAATTAAAGCCGCTGAAGCTGAAGGTGTAAATGTTTCTACAGCTGCGACTCAATATGGCCGCTGGCGTACATATATGTCTTTAGGTCGCGAAACAGCAGTAGCGGTTAAAGGCGAAGCAGCTCCGAAGAAACCACGTGCTAAAAAAGCCGCTGCAGCTGAAGTTGCAGAAGTAGCCGCTCCGGTTGTTGAAGGTGAAGATGTAGCTCCAGTTGCTGAAGGTGAAACTCATCCAGCATTTGCAGATGAAGCACAAGATCCTCAAGAACCTCAAGCTTAATCGCTTCTAAATAAAATCCCTCTTTTGAGGGATTTTTTTGTACCTAAATACCTAATTATTCACCTTTTATGGTATAATCTAGTTTCGGAGTTAAGGAATAGACCTATGTTAAATCAGCAAGTTCCAATGAAAGCGGCTCAGGATGACTCCTCAGCTCTTTTAGTACATAGCATTTTTGATACCATTCAAGGTGAGGGTGTTTTTGCTGGGGAACCATGCGTATTCTTACGTTTGGGCGGATGTAACCTACAATGCCCTGCATGCGATACGGAATACACCAACGGCTCGAAGCTACTTGATGTGGATACCATTGTTGACCGTATCTTAGATCGTAAACCACGTAAATCCAACCTAGTAGTTATTACTGGCGGCGAGCCAATGCGTCAGCGAATCGGGTTTTTAGTTTCACTACTAAACGAGATTGGGTTACGAGTCCAGATCGAAACCAACGGAACTCTTTTTGATGATACCATTGACTTCAGCACTGGTAAAGTCTTTATTATGTGTTCACCTAAAACTGGTTCGGTAAATCCAAAGCTTAAAAAACACATTACGGCTTACAAGTATGTTGGTGGGGCTAACGAATTTGATTTATGCCATGACGATTTAGTGGCTGACTTAGACTTACAAGACCATTCTCTAATGCAGGATGGGTTACCTAAGCAAGCCCTAGGACATACGGCTAAACCCTACCTAGCACGCCCACATGAGGGTTTTAAAGGTAAGGTATACCTCCAGCCAATTGACCGTCAAAACGAAGTGTTAAACGCCCACCACACGCAAGCCGTTGTGGAATCTTGCCTTGAAAATGGATACACCTTATGCCTTCAGATGCACAAAATAGTAAACGTAGAATAACTGCGTTAAAAGATGCTTTTGTTAAATATTATCAGGATACTAATACGGCGCCAGGCGTTATCTTGATGACCAGACCGTTTTACAAGTTGCTTGAAAACGAAAAGATGAATACAGTTGGGTTGCTATTTGCAGCAGAAATGTATCGAGTAACTAAACGTTGCTATCGCGGGTCTGATGTTTACCTAGCTGAAGATTTTGAAATAGCCTCTGATTTCTGTTTTATGACTAAAGAAGAGTTTAGTTACTTCAAAAAGCGTCAGGTAATGTTTTATCGTTTACTTACCAACGGTGAATGGTTTGCAAGAGGTAAGGATCAGCAGGGTAGAAAAGAAGCTTTATTCCATGAAGCTCAAGGATTTGCAGATATGTGCGCAGGGTATGACCGTTGGGAAGAAATGCTTCAAGATTACCTAAAAACTTATCCAGAACCGCCAGTAGAATGAATCATTAAAAAGCTAGACTTACTCGCCAATTAGTGATATAATTTAATCTCACAAGTAACCAAAACCACTCGAGGAAACCGAGGATGAATGAACAACAACCAGAAGTAAAAACCAAGGCTCTTGTAGTCTTATCGGGCGGGCAAGACTCCGCGACATGCCTTTTTTGGGCTAAACAGAACTATCACGAGGTTCATGCAATTACTTTTAACTATGGCCAGCGCCATAAGATTGAAATCGAAAGTGCTAAAATGGTAGCTAAATTGGCTGGCGTAGAATCACATGAAATTTTGGATCTACCAGCTGGTATTTTGGCGGGTACTTCACCACTAGTGAATAAAGCAGAAATGGTACCTGAATATGATTCAGAGGAAGAAATGCCAGACGGTGTGGCTAAAACTTTCGTTCCAATGCGCAACCAATTTTTCTTAACTATTGCAGCTAACCGAGCTTTTGTACTTGGTTGCAATGTTCTGGTTACCGGTGTTTGCGAAACCGATTATTCTGGGTATCCAGATTGCCGTCGAGCGTTTATAGATTCTTTCGAAGATACCTGTAATCTTGGGACATTTACTGGGGAAGATTGGTTGCAAGGTAAATTGCAGGTAGAAACACCTTTAATGCATATGTCTAAAGCGCAAAGCGTTGGTTTAGCCATTGATATCGGTGCTTGGCCTGCTTTAGCCTATAGCCACACAGCTTATGATGGTACGTTCCCGCCAGTGGGTACGGATGCAGCCTCAATCTTACGAGCTAACGGATTCCTCGAAGCAGAAGTATGTGACCCTATGATTCTACGTGCTTGGAAACTTGGTCTTTGTGAATTACCTCAAACACCAAACTATACCTCAGAAGAAGTGAACGTTGCACTTAATGCCCTTGAAACTAGCCTAGGAGAAAATTGGTATGCGCTATCAGTCGACTAAGACTTTTGGCCATGACTTAGGAATCAGTTGCGCGTTTCGTCAATGGCGCGCAACCCATAGTCATTGCAGTAAGATTCACGGCTATGCTTTATCCGTAACAATGGTCTTTGAGGCGGATACCCTAGATGCCCGTAACTGGGTTATGGATTTTGGTGGGTTTAAGCAAATCAAGCAAGAAATTATGGATACCTTTGACCATAAATTAGTAGTTGCTGCGGACGACCCAATGCTGGATGAATTTAAGCATTTGCATAAGTTAGGTGTTGCGGATGTGGTCATTCTTCCAAAGGTTGGTTGCGAAGCTTTTGCGCAATTTATTTCACAGGCAATGGTTGAGCCGATGATTAAGAAAGGCTTCAGCGATCGCGTTAAACTAGTTTCAGTAGAAGTGCGTGAGCACGGTGCAAATTCAGCAGTATTTTTTGGGGAATAATATGGATCGTTTAAGTTTAAAGGAAAGTCAAATCTACCTACGCGCGGCCGAAGAAGATTTTCGAACTACTTTTAAAGACGAGTTGATGGTTAAGGTTTACGCCTTTAACCAACGCTCAATGGTTGCCGCACTGATGCTTGATGTACCAACGTTGAAGCTTGAGATTGTGGACAATATCCAATTGGCTGATTGTGTTTTCGCAGTAGAGCCAGTCGACCGTATGGACGCGCTAGATACTCTTATAGCTGAATTTGATATGCCTTACATTAGTGTTAAACTACCTTCTCCTGATATTTTGTTCGCATGGGAAACAGCTACCGTAAAAGTAAGTTACGAAGAACGTGAACGTGAACGTAAAATTACAGGTATCCAGCCGGTAATCAAGCAGTTACTGCCATTCATCGATAATAACCATCATCGAGAAGGTTTGGCAGATACTCCGCACCGCGTTGCTAAAGCATGGGCTAAATGGACGGAAGGTTACCACATGGATGCAGCCTCTATCCTCAAAGTCTTTGAAGATGGTGCAGAAAAATGTGATGAAATGGTTATCGTGAAGGATATCCCGATCTACTCTAAATGCGAACACCATTTAGCTGATATTTTTGGTACCGCAACTATCGCTTATATCCCTAACGGTAAAATTGTAGGTTTGAGCAAACTTAGCCGCTTAGCGGAAATGTTCTCTCGCCGCTTACAGGTGCAGGAACGTTTAACTAACCAAATTGCAGATGCGATCGAAGAACATCTAGGTGCGAAAGGGGTCGGTGTGGTTATTCGAGCTCGCCACATGTGCATGGAATCTCGAGGTATCTGCCAGCAAGGTCACCATACGATTACCAGTGCTTTGCGAGGGGTAATGAAGGATAATCATGAAGCTCGGGCAGAGTTTATGTCTCTTGCAAACACCCAAGTTAAAGTCTAGGAGAAAAAGATGAACCTTATCAGTATCCCAAAACCAGCCGTAGGATTCCATTATACCGGTAGTTTTCAAAGCATTATGGATCTTCAAGCCTTCGTAACCGCTCAAGGTTACACCATTCAATCTATGAGCTTTAGTTCTAGCCAAGATATGCTGTTCGACGTAGGTATGTCTTTACTGAAATCCCTGACTCCGGAGGATAGCCCAGTCTATAGCTCATTGAACGCCCGTCCTGATCGTATTATCGTTTCACCAGAAAACACTGTAAATTTATCAGTGTTCACTCAGGAACAATTAGAGTCAGAATATACCTTGGTGGTAGAAGCGTAAACTAGTATAATTAATAAAGGGGCAATAGCCCCTTTATTTAACGGGAGAATAAAATGGCAGAAACCTTTGACCTTGATATCCAGCAAAGAGCTCATAATGCGGCGATGAAACTAAGCCCTAACCAAGTCGAGCATCTTAATACTCTTATCGGATGCAACCGCGGCCTTGTAATGGAAGAAGCCTACCAAAGTTTGACAGGTACTCTACTGGAGCCAGTTATAGCCCGCTACTGGCTAGCCAATAATGGTGTGGTTATAAATCCTCGGCATAATTCACGCTAGGGGTTAGATTATGAAACTATATTTAGCCGGTCTTTATACTTCTAACTTTACCCTAAAAAGCCAGCAGTTTATGCGATGCGATGCAGGCGAGCAAGAAGCTCGTCGAAACGTTAAATATTACCTAGAATCTTACCACTACATCCATCGCCAAGCGCATGTCGATCGTATACGCGATGATGGGGTTAAGGTTTTCCTTGACTCCGGAGCATTCTCTGCGTTCACTAAAGGGGTTGAGGTAGACCTCCCAGCATACTGCGACTATATTCACCGTAATATGGATATCATTGAGGTTATAGACGGGGCATTATGTGCATCTGTTCTGGATGGTATTGGAGATCCTCTTAAAACTTACGAAAATCAGAAAGCCATGGAAAAGCTAGGGGTTAAACCACTACCCTGCTTTCACTATGGGGAACCTGAAGAATATCTTGAATATTATATCGCCAACTATTCATACATTACTTTAGGTGGTATGGTACCGATCTCCACACCGCAGCTAAGACATTGGCTTGATCGACTTTGGGAACGCTACCTAACAGATGGATCAGGTAAACCGCGCCTCCGAGTTCATGGTTTCGGTTTAACCGTGGTTGAGCTTATGAAACGCTATCCTTGGTATTCAGTCGACTCATCTTCTTGGGTTCAGATCGCCGCTAACGGTAATATCATTATTCCGGAAGTAGGTTTAATATCCACATCAGACTCAAGCCCGAACCGCAAGGTTGCAGGCCAACATATTGACACCATCCCTCAAGTTCAACGAGATGCTTTAAAGGAATTACTCCATAGTCAAGGATTTGATTTAGAACGTATGCGAACCGAGTATATTTCTCGATGGGTATATAACTGCTGGTCATTTACCAAGATGAATGAAATTATTTCCGGAATGACAGAAACGTTTGAACGTAAACAACCGGAGCTATTCTAATGCCTGCTATTTCTTTTATCCCGACCATCCCTATGTTAGAGGTTTTTCTAATCTCAGAACCTAAGCAGTTATATAAGATTGAGCGGTTTAAGCAAATGGATTTACCCCCAATGGATAAGGCCATAGCAAAGACCTGTCACATGGCTAATCAGGAGACTGGTGAAGAAATAGTCGTAATCGTATACCCGAACATGCTGACTGATGAACCAGCTAATGTTTTGTGTACCTTAGTTCATGAGGCTGTTCATGCTTGGGACTATATTAGATCTGTATACGGCTATGCTCACGATTCAGAAACTAACGCGTACTCAATAGAGCATATATTCAAAGGGCTGTTTGAAGTGTACTCTGCGCACCATCAAAAGCAGGAGAAGAAGAATGCTAAAAGAACTTAAATTTGTGCAAGGTGCGGTAGCGCGTAAGGATTTCGTCCCTGAGCTAACCCATTTCCACATCAAAAATGGGATGGTGAAAAGTTTTAACGGTACACTTGCTTTATGCGCACCGATTGACATCGGGCTTGATATTAAACCAAAAGCGGTTCAATTTATTAAGGCTATTCAAAGCTGCAAGTCTGAAGCGGTTCAGTTAAGTATTACCCCTACTGGTCGACTAAGTGTTAAATCCGGTAAATTTAAAGCATTAATCGAATGCCTAGATACAGAATTTCCTGACGTGGTTCCTGAGGGTGAATGGGTATCCCTTGATGGAATAGATATCATACCAGCACTTAAAAAACTATCCGATTATACAGGTGAAGATGCTTCCCGTAAATGGGCAATGGGTATTTTACTTAGAGGTAGCTGTGCATACGCCACCAATAATGTTATTTTAGCAGAATACGACCTAGGCGTGAATTTCCCTGTGGAAATTAATATCCCAGCCAAAGCGGTAGCAGAAATAGTGCGTATCGGTAAGGAACCTCGTGGGTTAATGATTACAGAGCATAACGTTACTTTTATGTATGATAAAGATCATTGGATCAAGACCCAGCTTTACGATCTTGGTTGGCCAGACCTAAGCAAAGTACTTGGAAGAGATGCAGACTATCAACCGGTTTCCGAAGAATGGTTTGACGCAGTAGAAACCGTATCCCCGTTTGTCAATGAGCTTTCCCAAGTGTTTTTTGAGCACAATAAAATCACCACAGATACGGATGGTGGTGCAGGTGGTACCGTTGAATTGGAAAATTTTCCATATCAAGGTGTATACAACTATAAATACTTTTTAAGCCTGAAAGGTTTGATTACGGAAATAGATTTGCGTGCTTATCCGAGTCCTTGCCTATTCAGAGGCCATAAAGTTCGTGGTGCTTTAATGGGGATGCGTAAATGAAGAAAATTGGTAACGTTCAGATGGTTCGTTTGGTTTATCGACCATCTGTTTACACCTTTGACGAAATAACCCACACTTTAATTTTTAACCGCCAGCTAACTTCTGGGGACATTAAAAAAGTCATCATAGAGTTTGGGAAAGAAATTACCGCCCTTAAAAACGTACGGGCTGTAGCGAACGCTATTGGTTCGCTTGAGACTCAGCGGGATCTGGATATGGCAGTTAAGCTCGAGCAGGATTTAATCCTTATTTATAACAATGTGGATGATTTATCCTGTAATGTTATCAACGGGTCTGGTAAAATAGAATTAAACAATACTTCGATTAAGTTCTATAAGCCAAGAGTGGTGGATTTCAATGAAGATAGTAACCAAAAGTAGCATAACCCATATTGAGGCGGTATTTAAATGCCCGCTAACCAGCTTTTGTGTTGAAATGTATTTTGAACGCGAAGTTACCTTTAAAAACATGAAGCTTGTCCTCGCCCATTTTATTTCCCAGATCAATGAAAGTGTTCAAGAGGAGAGAGGTAACCCGTTTGAGATTGTAATGCTTAAAATATTCCTCAATGAGCTAAAAGCAATCCACAGTAACCTATGCGCCAACGGTAAGCTGATGAGTAGTTACAGATCCAATAACACTGAAATTCATGTTACACCAGTAAAGGTCAAAGGTTTTATTAAATGAGAGCGGATTCTATTGGTCTTTTTTGGGAAGACATCCCAACCGCACGTAGAGGTGAAGCTCGAATCCGCGTTATGCCAGAAATCCCAGATACTGGATGGCAAAGACCCAGCGATTTCCCAGATCTGAGCCAGTGCAAAGCAATCTGTGTGGACACAGAAACTTATGACCCGCACCTAATGACTGAAGGACCCGGATGGGCTCGTGGCAAGGGGCATATCGTTGGGATTTCTATAGCGGTACCGGAAGGTGGGAAATGGTATTTCCCTATTCGCCACGAGGTAGAAAGCGAGGATAACCTACCTCCGGAAAAGGTTTTGGCTTGGTTAAGAAAAACTTTAGGAAACCCAAAGCAACCAAAAATCGGGGCTAACTTGACCTATGACGTGGGTTGGTTACGACAAGAGGGAGTCATAGTCAAAGGGATGCTGTATGATGTTCAATTTGCTGAAGCTCTTTTACAAGAAGATGCTAAACTAAATCTTGAAGAACTGGGTGCCCGCTATCTGGGTGAAGGTAAAACTTCAGAAGTGCTGTACGAATGGTGCGCTCAGTTTTATGGTGGGAAAGCCAATGGTTCTCAACGTGCTAATATCTATCGTACGCCTCCTAGACTGGCTGGCCCTTATGCTGAATCGGACGTAGATTTGCCTTTACGCATCATAGCAAAGCAATGGCCACGGCTTCATGATGAAGGTTTGTTTGAATTGTTCGAAATGGAATGCAAACTGATCTACTTGATGGTAGAAATGCGTTTTGCTGGGGTAACCGTAGACCTAGATCGTGCAGAACAGTTAAGGGATACGTTAAGTACTAAGGCAAAGGATATTAGTGCTAGAATTAAAGATATGGTCGGCTTCGAGGTTAACGTCAATGCCCAAGATAGCCTGAGTAGAGCATTCCGTAAACTTGGTATCCCTACGATTAAATCGACTAACGGTAAAGATAGTTTTGTAAAGGATTGGTTGGAATCCCACGAGCACCCATTAGCCCAGCTAATTGTCGATCAACGTAAGATGGAAAAGCTGAAAGGAACATTCCTTGAATCTTATATCCTAGACTCGCATATAGATGGGAAAGTGTATGGAAACTTCCACCAGCTAAGCAGCGAAGGTGGTGGTACCAGATCTGGGCGCTTTTCTTCTTCTTTCCCAAACTTACAGAACATCCCATCTAGAGATGAAGAGCTGGCGCCTTTGATTCGAGGCATGTTTATCCCAGATCGTGACCACAAGTATTGGCGCAAATACGATTACAGCCAAGTGGAATACCGTTTCATGGTGCATTTTGCGGTTGGTGCAGGTGCTGAAGAAATCAGAGCTGCATTTAATAAAGACCCTAACATTGATTACCATGACTTTGCACTGAATCTTATTGCTCCTATTGCGGGATGGGATATATCCACACCAGCGGGCATGAAGACGTGGCGTAAGCCAGTAAAAACCGTAAACTTTGGTTTGATTTATGGTATGGGAGCAAAAACATTTGCAATGCGCTTGGGTATTAGTTTGAAAGAAGCTAAAAAACTGATGGACATCTATTTCAAGGCGGTTGGGTTTGCTAAACCAACCATGGAATACGCCATGCGGACGGCAGCGGATACCGGTGTGGTCAGAACTATCCTCGGGCGTAAAAGTCGATTCGATCTTTGGGAACCGGACGAGTTTGGATCCTATGGTAAAGCCCTACCTTACGACCAAGCTATTCTTTATTACCGTAGTATTCGACGAGCATACACACATAAGGCGCTTAACCGTATGCTTCAAGGGTCTTCTGCGGATTATATGAAAAAAGCTATGCTTACGTGCTGGGAAGAAGGTATTTTTGCCGAAACTGGTGTTCCTCGCTTAACGGTTCACGATGAGTTGGATTTCAGCGATATGGGCGGCAAGGATGAAGCTTTCAGGGAGATGCTACATGTCATGGAAAATGCAATCCCTCTTAAAATACCAATGGTAGCAGATGGTGAAATTGGTATGAATTGGGGTCATGTAGTTGACTTAGATAAATTTGACTATCCGCTAGGTAGGTAACAATTACCACACCGACACCCGATGTGGTTAACAAACGCCCGTAGAAATGCACCAATAGCAGCTTTATCCTAGGATTAATACAAAGGAGGGATATCTTATGAGTATTAAGCAAAAGTTCAAGATGCTTTATGCACCTATTCTAGTTTTCATCCTAGCTCTAGGGCTTATTGCGTGCATTCTTGCGGACTCTGGGGCTGAAGTACTGTTCAGTAGTACCACTGGGGAGTGTGTCAGAGTAGTAGCCGATAAGGACATGTACGACTGTGACAACCTCCCAAGTAAATACAAAAAAGTCTGGACTAATTAAGACTTAAATAATTTCACTTCCGCAATACGACGGTTAGCCAGACCTGTGATTTTACGCCCGCCAGAATAAACATAGGTTAACCATGTAGCAAGAGCTGCATCTATTTGGTTTGCGTTAAGCTTATCGTCAACCGTACCTTTAGTGAAATTAGTTTCCCCAATATTATATACCAAAGAAACTAAAGCATCGAATTGGTTTTGCTTTAGAGGTATTTTGATGACTCTATTTACTACGGCCTCAAAACGAGCTATATCAAAACGGAACCATTCATAAGCTTGAGCTTCAGTGCAGCTATCGCCCATCTTGACTTTAGTTCCGTCGGGGTAACGGGTAGTTCCGATACCGATGGTTGGTAGCCCTTTAGAATCTCGATAAGCTTTTAGTTTAAGCCCTTCCCACTGCTCAATGAAAGCAATCCCTTTTGGAGATAGTTTCATCAACCCAGAAGTAGCGCCAAACAAACCCTCAATTAAATTTTGGCGAAAAGTTGAATTTAAAATAGGGTTTAGCTTATCTACTTGGCTTTGCTTCAGTGTACCAAACAGGGAACGTAGTTTAGTATAAAACTCGGTGTCATTCATTGGAATGTTCCTTCTTTTCTTTTATCCAGTTGGATGAATACTTTTTTAAAGACTCCTCGATATAGACGTGACCGAGAAGACCAAGACCGCATCCGATGGCCACAACAGCTGGTGCGCTTAGGTTTGGTACAAAGTGTAGTACACCTCCTGCCAAAGCAGAAGTTGCAGCGCCTAAAATGCAGCGCCCAGCTACTATACGCGGTTTCAATGGGTCTTCAGTCAGTAATATCTTAGCGAAAGCTATTGCTGCGCCAATACAGGCCAGCAGGATTGGAATAACCACGATCTGGTACAATTTTATACCCCTCTGTATAATTTTTCAGGTATTATAGCCTATTTGCGCCAATCATGAACCTGTGGTTAAAGATAACTTAACCTAGAGCTGGACAGACTCTACCTGATCCTTTGTCTGAGCATCAAGTATTAACTGCCTTGCGATGCGTCCGCGTTCGTGAACGCCAGCAATGTGGGCTTGTAGGGCAGAATAAAGTTGCTGCAACTGGGAAGCTGTCAACTCCACAGTTGAATTATCAGCAAGTGTCCATATCTGATCGACACCGGCCGCAGCCGCTCCCATAATACGTCCTTGTGACACTTGATCTGAGTCATAGATATTCCCATCAAAATCAAACCCGCCAAATTCAAGCTGATCTCGCTGAGCTTTGATTTCCTCCCATTTCTGAGTTTTGACGTCATCAAGTGAGCGTGGATCGATCCATTGCTTAGATACGTAATCAAACGTATACCAGATACCTTCTGGTTTAGGTGGCGGAGTCACCCACCCATATCCACTCCAATAATCGTTAGGGGTAGATGGTTCCTCATCATGTGGGATAAGATCCATGTTAATTTGATTATTGCCAGATATATCTAGCATGCACACATATTGACCTGTGCTGGGGTCGCTCATATATTTTTTCATCGTTTTACACTCGTGACGGTTACAGTCAAGTCTCTTGCTTTCATTACGTAAAGATTAGGCGTCTGAGCGAAAGCTACAGCGTAATACGCTTCCACCTTAGCTCCATTAGGTATTCCCTTAAAAATAAAGCGCACAAAACTATTAGCTCTCGCTTGGGCTGGATTATCTTGACCGGGAATACTGGTATTTCCAATAAAATCAATCTGAGCCACCTTTAGCTGACCACTAAGGAAAACAGCTATATAATAAATAAAAGTCCCGCCAGCTCCTCCATCAACTCTAGACTCCCACATTGCGTTTGTTGAGATATCGACCTGAACACCCCCGCCTTCTGGGTTTACCGTAATATTCGCAAAAGGTGTTCCAATGAGAAGCCCTTTCACTGTGCTCGGGTAGTCAGGCTTCATAGCCAATATTGCAGCGGTTAATTGGTTATTGATTGTATAAGTTTTTGCGCAAACATAGGTAGCATACACAACTGAACTAACAGCTGTTACCGCCTCACCGTCAATCTTTAACGTTTTAACTTCTGCATTACCAATCTTAGCTGAGGTGATCTGCGCATCACCAATCTTAGCTGTTGTGATCTGGCCATCCCCTATCTTAGCCGTAGTTACAGCAAGATCATTAATGTGGGCAGTACCGATGGTCGCGCTGGCAATATACGCAGAATTAATCCAAGTACCGGCCTCAGGATATCGGATACCATTAATGGTTTGCCCAGCGGTAGTGACCACAAACGGTAGGATACCGGAACCGCTCTTACCTACCGCAAACGCATCCGCATCTACTTTAAAGGCTGATACTACAGCACCATTGTTTGCTGTGGATATTAAACCGTATCCAGTAACAAAACCGTTATTGTTGATCTTAACTGTGTGTTTTGCCTGAATACCGTCAATAGTCGAGGTTTGCGTTGCGATCGAGGTAGTATGACCGCCAACCGTAGTAGTTAAGTTAGACAGCTTTGTGGCTTCTGAAGATATAGTTCCTTCAGCGGTAGTTACACGAGTTGTTAGTGAATTTAATGCAGAGGCTGACGCCTTGGCTGTCAGACCATCCCGTAAATCTTTAATCGGCTGTGCCCACGCGCTCCAAGCGGATGTACTGGTACTTGTACGCTGCACGTAAAGACTAGGGTCGTTAGCTGATGTAGCGGTTTGTATTAAATGCCCGCCAGAAGAATCAGACCACGGGACGACTGTCTCTAGGTAGCAGTACGTACCGCCAAAGAACGAACTTACCCCAATAGCTGTATTGAACTTAAACTCAGTCACCCTACGGTGCCTGTAATTAGTCCAGTACCAAGAAGGAGGTTGATTATCTGAACGAGTATCGCTGATCGTAACAGCCTTCAGCGCACTATCTACGTTAGACTCAAGAGCAGTAGTCTTATTAGCAATCGCATCTAAACCTGTTGTGGAATGGTTAACTTTATTGGACAACGTATCTAGAGCTGCTGATGACGCTTTAGATGGAAGTCCGCTAGTTGTGCTCTCAACTGTAGCCTTTAAAGTATCCACTTTAGTATTTACAGCAGATAAGCCTGTGGTGCTGTGCTGAACTTGGTTATTTAGGGTAGTTAACGCCTGCGCTGATGCTTTAGTAGCAAGACCGGTAGTCGGGCTATTGATCGTGTTTTCTAGGTTCGTTATAGCAGTACCTTGAGAAGTAGACTTACCTTCTTCTGCCTCAACCCTAGACGTTAAAGAGTTTAATGCAGAAGCGTCAGCCTTTGAGCCTTCTACTGTAGATACTCGACCTGCTAATGTTGTAATCCGATTTGATTCTGTAGTTACGCGGCCATCTACACGACTAACCTCTGCATTAGTGTTTTGAATAGCGTTAGCATTAGCCGATGTCACGCTATCAGAATTGATAGCTATACGACAATCCTTAAACTCTACCCAGTCACCTGCTATAGCCCAAGGGACATAAGCCCCTATAATATTATGTAGCGGATGCTGATCTTGGGTATTAGTTACGCCACTAGCCTTAAACGATACCCAATCGGATGAAGCATTCCAACCATAGACATAGCTTTCTGATGTATATTGGTTGAAGCGAGAGTATATACGATCATACAAGTTAGCCCGAGACGCTCTAACTTTCCCAGTCATAACATAAGGAGTGCCAACTGGAATTGCAGAACTGTTATTGCAAGCTCCGATATAAACACTGAACCCCCCGTCGGACGTAGCTGTAGTTTTAAAGTGATTGAGCGTGCGATCTAACACCTCAATAGTACCTGCCCCACGCTCAACTGCAAGCTGTGCTCCTTCACGCCCTATGTCCATCCACCCGCCGCCAAGTGCAAGAGTGGCTTCAAACGCAGTAATCTGTCCCGCTGCAATTTCAGTAGCTTTAGCATCCGTTTGAGACTTAGTGTAAATGTCGTTCAGAGCAGAAGCATTTGCTTTAGTAGCCAACGTACCATTAATTGTATTTATATCTGATGTAAGTTGAGTTAGTTGGTTGGTATGTCCACTAACCGCACCATCTATCCGTGTCACTTCAGAATTAGTTAAATTCAGAGCAGAGGTAGATGCTTTGGTAGATAAACCAGTAGTTGCATGGTTTACAGTATTTTGCAAGTCAGTAATAGCTGTACCCTGAGAGGTATTAACCCCTTCAGCATTAGTCACACGAGTTGTCAGGTTAGTCAAAGCAGTTGCATCAGCTTTGGTACTGACAACTCCTTCCACTGTATCAACTCGTCCAGTAAGAGTTGTTAGGTTTGAATTCGTAGTGTCGATACGTCCATTAGCGGCCGTAACTTTGTTATCAACAATAGTTAATGGAGAACTAGATGCTTTGGTAGCCAGTCCGGTAGTCGCATGATTCACAGTATTCTGCAACGTAGTAATTGCTGATCCTTGCGAGGTATTGACTCCCTCAGCATCTGTAATGCGCGTAGTAAGTGCTGTAAGTGCAGCCGCTTCCGCTTTAGTCGAAACAGCGCCTTCTACAGTGCTGACTCTACCAGATAAAGCAGTGGTCGCATTATTTGCCGCAGTAACTCGATTATCTACACGTGTTACTTCTGCATTCGTGTTTTGAATTGCTGTGGAGTTAGCGTTCAATTGATTTTGAATAAACTCTTTAGGCGCATCCCACTCTACATAAGCAGTACCAACTGAAAGCATTACCTCTTTAATAGAGCAATTTACGGGTTGGTTATAGCTTGTAGGGCGGTTAGGCTGAATATATACATAATCATTACCTGTTCCTGATTTAGTCATCAACACAACAACTAGGTGATACTTACCATCATTCGGGATAGTTGTAGAACCAGTGTGGAAGTCTGTGTTTTGAACCAACACACCATCAAGGTAAACCACTGCACCAGAACCGTCATAGGTAATACCGCTTGTATGACCGCCAACAGTCAACGGTGTTGAATCAAGAGCTTTTATCTTGAATGACAACACCATCTTTGTGCCTTCTTGGATATTACCCCAAGGACCAAACTGTGCCCAAGTAGTGTAAGGAGATTCGCTTTTAACCAACTTAAACTCGTAACGGTCTGCTTTATTAACCGTAGAAAATGCAGGACTTTTCCAGAGAGCTTGAGTAATCAAGTTCTCAGTACCGATGCTCAATGAAGCGTTAAACTCCTCTACTTTACCAGCAGCAATCTCCGCTGCTTTGGCATCTGTCTGACCTTTAGTGTAGTATCCAGCAATAACAGAAGCATCGAGCTTTGTATTGTTTATCGTAGCTATCTGGCCATTAATCGCAGTAATAGCAGACGAGTTCGTCGCGCCTGTGGATACAGCACTTTCGGCTTTTTGCAGCACACTTGCAACAGCACTGTCGTTGCTTGTCTTGTACGCATTAAGCTGTCCTACTACAGCAGTATCACCAGCCTTGTAATCAGTCGTTACTTGGGTAATTCCGTTTTGCAGTGTAAGTATTTTTGGATCAACTTCATCCTTTAATGCTTTGACTTTCGCGGCAGAATCAGCCATTAAAGCGTCTGACTGAGCAGTCATCGCGGCTGCACGGTCAATTGCTTCTTGAGCCACTGCGTCGGCTGCTGCTGAAGCATCGCTGGCAGAGTTATTCGCATCAACTAAAGCTTGATTAGCTAAAGCTTTCGCTTCTGCTACACCTGTTGTATTGTCGTCAATGGCTTGGGCTAGTTCAGCATCGATAGCTGCAAGACCGATATGACCGTTTAATATATCCAGTAATTTGTCTGGATCTGCAACCACCGTAGCGGTTACCCATGCAGTAAACCCACTGGCTATGCCATTGCGGTCAACTAAGCGTGCTCGGAAATGGATAGTTTGATGCGGGGATAACCCGTTAAGTGTAGTTTCCGTAGTCGGGTAAGCATAGGAACCAAGAAGTTTCTCGTCCCCCTTGTCCGCATTTATCGCCCAGTAGATTTCCACATAGGCGGCATTTTGTGCGCCATACAAAGGAAACTTCCAATTCAACTCAATACCGAAAAGGATACCAGTCGCAGTTAAAGATGCAAGTGTCGCAGGTTCAGCAAACTTTGAATTAATAGGAGTAGGTAAGGAACTAGCCGGTAGTGAATTGACTTCAGCGGCATTAATGGCAACCACTTTAGCTTCATAAACACCGTGATAAATGTTTTCGATGGTAACTTGGTTACCATACTGAAACGGCATTTGAATCCAGTTACCGTCATCACGGCGCCATTGCACATGGTATTTAACCGCATTCTCAGCTTGCTTCCAAGATATTACAAGGTCAGTAATATCTATGCCTTGGTTAATTCGGTTATTAGAAGAAATCAGAACTTCAGCTGGAGCTTTTTGTGTGGTAATATCTATTACTGAATAGTTATTACGCTCAATATATGCAGAATAATCAGCTACCTCATGCAAGGCTGGTTCGTGCTGTAATGCAGTTACGGTAAAATTAATACTATCTTGCGAACGATTTTCGGTTACACTAATAACGGTGAAACGCATCAGCTGCAAGTCGTCGCTATCCACAGCCCAAACGTGTTCAACTGCTGGGCTATCAAAAGCAACAGAGACTGTGATATTTCTTCCGGTAACGCTTGCTACCTGACGAGATTCTTGTTCACCTTCTTCGTTGTTAAGGACAAGGCGATCACCTACTTTTACCTCGGTATCTCGATCAAGTGTAATAGTTTTCTTATCTGAGCTTACTGCAGCAATACGTCCGCCAACCGCTCTACCTGCAAGTAATGGATCTGCGATTTCAATGACTCTGCCAACCGGAGCAATATAGCCATCCATACCTAACGCAAAAGTTACAATGCGGGTTTCGAGCTGCTCTTTAAATAACGCCCATTTACCAGCACGTTGTGCTTGGCCTCTAGAGGTACATGCAAACGCTGCTAAATCTTTGGTTCGAACACCGATTTCTGAAATAGCCTTACGATCAGAAACAACTTCTTTATCCGTTTTATAATTATTTTTAGGATCATCAAAAGAAACCATGACCACACTATGACGGTCGCGGGTTCTGGTACCGCTGTAGTTAAACTCGCCGATGATATTCGCACGGGTATAGGTAAAAACTGGATCTTGCGGGCGATCGCAGCCTGCGATAATTGCTGTACCGCTCCAATACATAATACCGCGGAAAACACCAGCAAGCTGCATCAAGCAATCGTAAGCTTCGAATCTGTTATTGATATAAACGTTGCAGGTAAAACGAGGTTCCAAACCTCCTTCACCGTCTGGAACCATCACATCGCAGTACTGGGCTATGCTATAGAGTGACCATTTATCCAGCATGCTTGGATCAATTCGGTTACCTAAACCATAGCGTTTGTTTAAAACCAGATCGTAGAAAATCCAAGCTGGGTTAGTGGTATAGGCCATTTTGAATTGACCATTCCAAATACCGTTGGTGGTACCTTCCCCAGACTGCGCATAAGTTCTGTTTACTGGGTCGTAGTTTGCTGGTACGCGGATAATTTTACCCCGCATACGAAAATCTACTTTAGGGATATTACTGAAACGTTCAGAATCAAATTTTAACCCAATAAGTGCTGTGTTTGGATAGCGCATTTTAACGTCGAGGATTTCTGCAACGGCGTCAAGATACATTTTGTCAGCGATATAGGTTGATGTAGTGTTCGGGCTAAGTCTCCGAATACGTACTTCCCAACCTTCTTCCGCAGGCGGTAATTCAACTCTGTGGTAACGCTGGTATCCAGCAGAATACTTACCTACGATATTAGTTCTAAGTAATTCTTGGTATCCTTGACCGTCTACTTGGACATCGATAGCGTATTCAATGGTTATTCCTGATACATCTCCGTCATCAGGGTCAGTACGCTGAAGAGCTCCGAAAGTAAAACGGATGCCGACCGCATCGAGGTTGGTATCGTTGATGTAATGGACGAAAGGGGTACTGAAAAGCATTTCGATGTTATTATATTGCTTTTCGTTGACCACAGCTGGAAAGCCTTCAAGATGGGTCTGGTCATTGGTTCCTTTGCGTTCCTGTATGGTAACATCTGGGATATTAAGATCCCCAGACGAAGACATTACCGGTGTACCATCTAGGATGATTGATTTAGCTCCATCGACTAGACCTACGATTTCACCTTCACTAATACCGTAAGCAATGCTAGCATAACTTTTAGACGCCGAAGTATCTGCTTGTATGACTGGGCGTCTCGGTTTTTCCCCAGCTTTGAAACCAATTTGCTTGATCTTATCCATCGAATACCTACATCTGGTCTATTGGCACAATCTCTCCGCTGATTAGGAACCCACCTACCCCGCGCTCTCCATATAATATAGGAACTGGGTACCCTTGCGCAACAGTTGTTACTGCTCCACCAAAACCTTTACTGGCTTTATTTCCGTCGTCATTACCGCTTTCAGTATCCATAGTCGGCATAAGCATGGATATCACCCCGCCAACCATCATACCAACACCTGCACCAATTAATGCCGCACCTAGAGGTGCACCACCGCCCAGCGTACCGATAGTAATTAATACACCGACAACTACTAGGATTGCTCCAATAACTGTTTGGATAACCCCTGCTTTTGCAGCACCAATTACCGGCTCAATACGGATAACGTTAGATGCTGTGGAAAAGTGCAATTCATCTTCGCCTACATTCATGTCCCCGTTCCAGATAGCAAAGCGAATACCATCATGATGCGCGTTTGACATAAATAATTCAAATCCGGGAACCATTTTAGATAAAGCCAGACACGCTTCTTTCGCATTGTTGACATCTAGCTCATATTCACGCCCGAACTTATCGCCAAGAATACCGGTAAGTATAATTTTCTTCATAATAGATCCTTATGCCTTACAGCAACAACTGTTTTAGCTAACCACATATCACCAAATACTTCTCTGTTTGACTTGCGGCCGTATAAATGATGTAAAATAATCGAGTTACCTTGAACTTCGGTATTTTGCTCGCTTTTAAGATTACCCTGCGATCCCAGATAAACCATAGCATGATTCGGATGTTCGGTATCTCCTACTTTAGCTATCAAGGAATCACCGTAACGTAAGTCTTCGACAGGGATTTGAATAAATCCAGCTTGTTCAAAGTTATCCATGTACAGGCTTTGACTAGAAGCATCTTCCCACCATCTGTCTCGACGTTCAAAATCTGGTATAGCTATACCCAGCTCTCGTTCATAAAAGTCGCGCACCAAAGTAAAGCAATCCAGTATTCCGTGAAAGAATTTTCTTCCGATTAATGGGGCTTTGTATCCTGTAGGTACATAAACACCGAAATCCGAACTAGGATAGCCACAAATAATATACGGTACGTTAAAGTATTCCATCTGGACAAGATCAGCTTGGCTAGCCTTGCTTGAGCCGTCCGGATGGCTGTGTACAAAAGCTTCAATTCTTCCTTCAAATTCTCTGTAATCGTCTGGATGGAGTTGTGCTTCACCTTCCCCAAACGGTGCAATGTTCCGACAGGCATAATACTTCCCCTCTACTATAACCCCGCAGCATTCGCGAGGATACTCTTCCTGAGCATGTTCCAGTATATGGCGTTTGATTATCTTCGTTAGCATTACATCATCCCCGCAGCAGGAAAACCGCCATGCGGCAAAGGATTTCCTTCCCCAAAGCGGCATTCACATCCGTAGGTAGTGCCTGAGCATACATCCTTAGATGGATCGTCGGTAGGTTCGTCTTTTTCGGTGAAATAAGCGGTTCCAAGATAACCGCACTCTTCGCCTCGGTAACGTCCTTTGAAAGCCCAGTCACAATGCTTAGTGATCATTCTGGACGGTAAGCCCTGCCCTTCAAAATCAATTGGATTGGCTAAAGAGAAAGTCAAGTTTTGACTAGTCTCATTGGTTTTTTGCTCAATATACCAGATCTGTGTTCCGCAATCGTTTGACGCGCTTGGGTTACCATTGGTAAAATTGGCTGCATCTAGATACTTGACAAAAGTATCGATAACTGTTAGTTTACCGTTAGCCAAATCATTGTACTGCAAACATAATGCACTAATACCGCCCTGTACCCCATTCAGGTAGTTCCCTACCTGAAGGTCAGGAGCAGAAGCTTTACCATCAGTACGGCGTTCTAGACCAGCCACCTCAATAGGTATTGGATCGTAAATTTGACCCTGCCAGATAATCTGGCTGGCTAAAGATGCTGCAGTTTCTTCGTATTGCTTATAAAAGTTTGTATGACCGTGGAAATAAAAGATTAATCCAGGAACATAGTTTGAAAGGTCTAATTGGTATAAACGAATTTTGCCTTCGATAACTAATTTTTGCACGTCTGCTGAAATAGCCATATTATACTCCCGCTTGAGGTAACTGGAATTCTTCGAATACAAAAGATCCCTGAGCTACATCCATTCCTAAATAAGAAGTACCATAACCGCTACAGATTACCGGAATAGCTTCTGTGAAGCCCGGAGGTGTCCAAAGGAAAGGAAAGATACCTTTGTGGTCATCTAAAAACTGCTCTACTGGTTTTAAAAAGCCAGCGTCAATAAGAACAATATTCCAAGTACGTTTCTTAGGGTTGATACCTCGAGTATAAACTTGGGTATACCCATCCCCGAAATCGTTACGACCAACACGGAACTGTACATTCTTTGCTGCACCTACCTGAGTAGCCCATTCAAAAGTCCGCATTATATTCCTTTCCTTCTAGCCCAGTTATCTATAAGTCCGCCCTGCATCATTTGCTCGAGTAAGAAATCTCTCATAGCTATATTTAAGGCATTTCCCATAAATTCAGCATCTTGTTTTTCGGTTGAAGCTGAAACTTGTCCACCTTCGCCCAAAGTAAAGTAGTTATTGAAGTTGAAGGTATTACCACCACTCCCGTTAGACTCTTTTTGGTAATCGCCGCGATGCATAGCGTTAAGTTCGTTTCTGTATTTAGCTGTTTCTTCAGCTGGCATAACAAACTCATTACCGTGAACAAAACCAGCGATGGTATTGCGCCCTACACTTCCAGTATAACCCCCAGATTTGAATCCGGACATAGAGATCGAAGAAATATCAGCTAAAATATTACCGGTTTGTGTAATAATGGTGGCCACAGCGGTTAGCTTAGTGCCGAGATCCGCACCAGAAGCCCATCCATCCGAAATCGCTTTAGAAATATTCATTGCAGCAGATGCCATAGAGAAAGCTTTTTGCATCATAAAGAGCGTTTTATACGCGGTACTGTTTTCGCCTTCGACGTTTTTAAAGAACGTAGTCCAACCGTTTAAACTATCCCCGAACATACTAGCCCACATCTGCGCAGAGGTATGCATATATTCAGCATCTAGCATCTCTAGTGCTTCAAGGTAAGTCTCCTTATCGATGATACCCTGACGCTGTGCTTCTAGGACAATCTCGCGTTGCTCAAGCAATTGGTTCATTAATTGATCTTGAGGACTAGTACCAAGGTTGCCAATTACCCCAACATAATCGTTCCATGCTTTCTGGTCGATGGCATTTACTTGGTTTTGATAATCGCTATTCTGGGCATCAGAACGAATATTTTTCTGGTCTTGGGTAAGATCCGGTGTATATTTAATTTGCTCTAGACGTAATCGGTTAAGCTCTTCCAAGTAAGCTTTTTCATCCATGAACGCTTTTCTAGATTCTAAACGTTCAAGATCCCACTTAATAGCAATCAAATCTATTTCGTTAGCCCAAGCTTTCATCAAATCTTCGCGCATTTTATCGCGTTCTTCTTGGGTAACCTTAGTAGAGTATCTTAGTAGGTATTCTTGGCGCTCGTAATACGCATTCAGGTTATCAGCCTCAGTGTTCCAGTAATCTGAGAATTGATCCTTATAATCTCTGTCAGCTATCTGAGCTTCGGCAATTCTTTCTTTGATGACTCTTTCTAGTTTCGCAAGCTCTTCCGTATTACCGCCACCGAACTCATCCCATAAAGCAGACATTTGAACGAAATCATCTTGGATGACCTCTATTTCGGATCTAGTGGCATCTAAGAGACTTTGATAGTTTTTAAGTCTTGATTCTCTTTCTCGTTCTGCTTCTTTTATTAAACGGTTTCGTTCTCTTTCTGCTTCTGACTCCTGTTTACTGGTATCTTTAGATGTTTGTTTTTGATTATTTTTAAGAGCAGCTACTTCTTTTTCCAAAGAAAGACGGAGTCTGATATCTTTAATTACTTGAGCATCTGGAGCCTTACCGGTTTGGGCATAATATTTAGCTTCCGCTTCTGCTTGATCAAGGGATACCCCGCCATTGTTAAACCTAGCTACCGTATAAGCGTTTTCCTTTACTGAATCTCTAAGGGCGTCATTATACTTTTTCATGGCAGCACTAGCTTCTTCTGCCTTAGTTTTAGTTGCTTCCAAAGAGGTGTTTAACTGATTATTACGCAAAGCAGCGTTTTGTGCCTCATTACCGGCGATCTTAGATTCCTTACCAAACTTCTCTAGGGCACCATGAGCTTCACTAGCCCTCTTGTAAACCTCGTTGTAACGTTTTTCGGCATCTAATAACTGCTGACGATGCTCTTTAGATAATAGTTCTTTCTTATTCAGGATCTCAGTGGCTTCTTCAAGACTTACCACACCTGTACGAACATCCTGCAACAGCTTGTTGACTTCTTGAAGTTCTTTAGAGCTACCGGCCTTTCTCAAAAGGTTGGAGAGCTGATTCACCAAACCCGCGTATTGTGACTGGGCTAGCTCAAGTTCTTTGTTTTGAGCATTCAAAGACTCAGTGAGGACGTCAATAGCGTTTTCACGTTGCGCACTATTTAGTTTTTCTATTGCAATACGATCTAGGTCTATGTATTTCGCATGACGTTCAGCAGCTTCTGCTGATTCGTCCGTATTCTTACGCATTAATAAATACATTGCCGCTGCGGATACACCAAGCGCGATCAAACCTGCCCCACCACCGAAAAGACCAAGCGCGGCTGACTTTGCAACAGCTAATCTTGATGTGGCTTCTTCAAGACTTACCACACCTGTACGAACATCCTGCAACAGCTTGTTGACTTCTTGAAGTTCTTTAGAGCTACCGGCCTTTCTCAAAAGGTTGGAGAGCTGATTCACAAAACCCGCTATCGTGACTGGGAAAC